>Ga0302241_1000103_pt1 | contig 90962 bp, 109 predicted proteins | sample AAG_UR_Arg_MG_FD_193532 | JGI IMG/M metagenome (GOLD analysis project Ga0302241, IMG submission 193532) | Enriched activated sludge microbial communities from anaerobic digester in WTTP, New Holstein, Wisconsin, United States - AAG_UR_Arg | ecosystem: Engineered > Bioreactor > Anaerobic >... | reverse complement strand
GTGAACATCCTACTCCGTGGACTGCGGAGTCAGACGCTAACCGAGCCGTTGGGCGCGGTTGTCTGAGAAGCCTGCGCCTTTAGGCGCGGGAGTGGTCACCTTAGCCCTTCTTTTTTACCTCGTCGAAACGCCCCTCCGAAATTGGGGGCTCCGGTGCTTTTTAGCTGAGCCGCGTTATTTTTTTTAGCATCTCGGCGCGTCGAGTTGGGCTGGCGATCCCCCTGTCGTATACTTAGGTAAAGAGGCACGAAAGGAGAGCGGCATGGCACGCCCAACCCTGCATCTTCCAGTTGACCTTAGAGGCCACAAGCCTCTAGCCCCCATCAAGAATCAGATACAGGCCAACTGGCCGATGCGCAATACGTTCCGACTCAGGATCTATTTCGACGGCCTGACCGGCGGGGAATTCGCCCTCGAGGACACCATCAACAGCGGCACTAATTCGGCACGCATCATGGAAATCGTCATGCTGACCGATACGACCGGCTATCTCGGCGTGGATACCGTCGTGGGCACCTTCGCCGACAACGACCACTTCACCGACGGTACGGTAGGGGCTGACGTGGACGGCACGCCGGAGATAGCTGACTGGACGTGCAAGTTCCCACGCCCGGTCAACTACGCCCTCATTCAAGCCAGGAACCTGACTCAGGACGTTGAGGTGACGCTCAACCCCAACGTCCCACTCGGCCCCATAGGGCAGGAAGCCATCTACGGCCCGTTTGCCAAGACGCTGTCGAGTGGCGACGTCTACGAGATCGAAGGGTACGTGATCAACGAGATCCTCTTCAAGGGGGCTTCGCAGGACGACGTGGTCGAGGTGTGGGGCTTCATCAAGCCTGAATTCGGCGGGGCCTATTCCCACAAAGTGACCCAGTAGCATGGGCTACTTCATCGACGGAATACGCAAGCTGGCCTGGAAGGGGATGGCGTCACGCATCCCCGGCGTCAACACGTTCGGCGGGATGGGATCGAAGATACCGGCGCTGCCACGCCCCAAGATGCCCGCTCCGCCCCGGGTTCCCGCGCCCAAGCCGCCGCGATACACCGCCGCGTCCAACCGGACGAATGACACGCTCATGGAAGTGATGCGAAGAGTCCTTAGGGGGCGGATGTAAAGTGAAGACGGATTTGCAGCGATTCATCAAACTGGCCGAAGCCCTCGAGCCTGAGCCCGAGAATGAAGAGGATGCGGTTCTGCTGGAAATGATCCTGCGTGAAGCCGCTACTCAGCAGATGGCAGGCAGTATGTCGGCCAAGAGGCCGTGGGCTAAGATCGACACCACACAGAAGTAAAGCAGAGTAGGCGAATGGCTGGTCCTGATCTCTCCCGACGCAAGGCCCAGGTCCCTACCGAACGGCTGCGGCCGATCGGGGAGTACGACTATCAGCCGGTCGTCATCACCATTCAGGAGCATCAGGCCGACAAGCGGGGGCTGCATCACGACCTTCGCATCATATTGCCCGATCGCGCAATCTCGTTCGTCATCCCGTGGGACAAGCTCGAAAAGGATCCCGGCGAACGCGGCCACTGGATAAGGCAGCCGGATCACGTTCCGGAATACGGCTTCTGGGAAGGCACGATCCCGGCAGGCGAATACGGCGCCGGGCGTGTCAGGCTTGTAGGGGCCTATCAGGGCACGCTCACCACACGCCCGGACGGGGGGCTGGATCTTTCCTATCAGGCCGGCGACAGGCATCGGCGGATCACGCTGGCCAAGCCCTACGACAAGAGCAACTACTACGCCGTAGTCAGGCATATGCCGCAACAGCGGCATTGGCAGGAGCGGCCGCCGTACAAGGATCTGCCGGCGAATAAGCCCATCGACGGCATGTGGGGCTCGGAGAAGCTGGATGGAGCGCTGGTCTACGCCGTATTGGGCGAGAAGGGCATTACCCTCACCAGCAGGCGCAAGAGCTCGAAAACAGGCGAAGAACTGGTCAGGGAACACCACGTGCCATGGGTGAGAGACATCCGCGTGCCGAAGCAATACCAGGGGCTGATCCTGGCCGGCGAGTTGAAACATCCGCTGGGCTTTTCCTACACGGGCCCGCTCATGAATTCCAAGCCTGAGCGTGCCGTAGAGCTGCAGAATCAGCTAGGTAAGATGGTCTTTCACCCGCACAACGTCCTGAATCGCGACATGACCTATCCCGAGAAGATGGCCCTGCTCGAGCAGATGACGGCGGAAGTCAACAGCCCGTACGTGAAGATGCCGCGCTACGGTCCGGATGCACAGGCTTTGATGGATCAGGTGGCGGCTGAAGGCGGCGAAGGGGTGATCCTGGTCGACCCTTCCGGGCAGGATCAGACCATGTATAAGAAGAAGTTTTACACGACGTACACAGGTGAGATCGTCGACGTGATCCCCAGCACGAAGCGCCCGGGAACGGCAGCGGCGTTGTTCGTCAGGGATGCCGACGGCAATACGGTACGAGTAGGCGGGGGGAAGGGCTTCTCCGTAGACACACGATACGATTTGTGGAAGAACCGCAATCGGTATAAGGGCAGGAAGGTCAGGATCAACGCTCAGGGCAGTACCGGGCTTTCGCTGCGCCAGCCGCAATTTGGAGGCTTCGCCATGGATGACGATCCTCTCGATTCCTTCGAAAGCCTGACCCCGACGTACGGTCAGATGATGCCGAAGCGGGCGTCGCTGGGCACGGATCTGGAGCGCTTCGTCAAGCTGGCCATGATAACTCAGGACGAATCGCTGGGGACGATCCCGACACGCTTCACCGATTTCGTGGCACAGCTCCAGCCGGGCGACATCATTCTGTCGAAGTCGAACAGCCGGGCGAAGGGCTCGAAGGCATACAAGACGCTGCGAAACTTCCTGAACAGCAGGACCAGCTGGGGCCACGTGGCCATCTACGCCGGCGACAACAAGGTCATCCACATGTACGGCGACATCTACCCCGGCCATCCCAATTTCGTGGCGGGGCGTATCAGGGAGCGCGACATCAGCAGTTTCCCGCGTGAGAAAAACGATCTGATAGCGCTGCGGCCGAAGGTCAATCAGCAGACACGCGCCAAAGCCGTAGAACGAGCCCGTGCAATGCAGGGCATAGAGCACAGCTACTGGGATCTGGTACGCGCCGGCCTGTGGCCGGGCAGGAAGACGAAAGACCCGAGCGGAGGCTTGATCTGCAGCGCCGTGGCGGCTTACGCCTATCCGTCGATAGCATGGCGTGGCAACTACGGCAAGCAGTACACCCGCCCGGCGGATTTCTTCAAAAGCGATCGAGTCACGCCTGTAGCCTCCTACAGCGCGGAGAGGTGAACTAAGTATGGAACTGTTGCCCGGAGACGTACTGCTCAGCTGGAAAGAACCAGAACGGACGCTTTGGCCCCCTAGAGCCGTTTTAGAGCGATTTGCGCACTGGAGGCTCCGGAAATACGGGGAGAGGCTTTACCCCTCAGGAAACGCACGCTACGACCATATACGGGTGGTTTGCGGGGCTATCTTCACCGGGGCTGCGCATCAGATACTGGGTTTTGAGTTCACGGCGCCTTCGGCCAGGTTCTTCTGGTATCCTGCCGATCCTGAGCACTGGATGTACGACAGTGGCTACAGCCGGCTGTTCAGGCCGGTCGAGGCGGCTATGACGAACGAGTTTCGGGAGATGAATCTGACGCGCCGGGCGCGGAGGGTATTCGAGAAGTGTCTGCCGTGGAATGGCTCGCTTTACGACGTGGGCCAGCTGCTGGACACGCATTTCGGGCTGCATCGCTTCTTTGACTTCGGGGCGCGGTATCACTACTGCTCGTCAGGCGCCAGAGCGGTGCTTGAAGGCGGTGGAGTGCTCATCCCGGATCTATTCCCCGAGGTGAGGCTGGAGAAGACTCCGCCCTGCTCATTCGCCAACTCGCCGTATTTCGTGGAGGTGAAGTGATGGACGTTGAGATGTTGATCATCGGCGGGATCATCCTGATCCTCGGGGCTGTAGGCGGGGCGATAGCGGCGATTTTGGACAACAAGAAGGATAGGTGGTAGCGGGTGCCCGTTACGATATCAGTACTCCCGGCTCCGGGTAACGTTCAGGCGGACAGGGAGCCTGGGGGCTCGCTGCCGCCGGCGACGTATTACTACACTGTCGTGGCGGTCTATCAGCGTGCGGCTGCCGTCGTTTACTCCAATCAATTCAGCATCCCTAGCGCTGAAGTGAATGCCACTACCAACATCGACAACGCGTCGGTAAGGCTCCAGTGGAGCCAGGTCCCGGGGGCGAACAACTACCTGATCTATCGCTCGACTTCTCCCGGGGTGGTCGACCCCATGGAGGGGGATAACTGCCTGGGCTTTGCCGGCAACACCAACAGCTACACCGATACTGGCGCTACGGCCCTAATACGGGTGGTATGGTATCCCTGGGGATTGCCAAAGGTTACCGTGACGGGTGGTACGGAGGCGGCGCCGAATACCGAGGCTGATATCTACGCTGCATTTGAGAGTTCGGGGCTGTCTGACAGGCTTTTCAACCGCCATTTCGACAGGTATGGCGTGCCGGATCAGTACTACTTCGAGTGCTATCTACACATCGACGGCGCGTTGAGGTTTCAGAAAGGCACGCAGATATCGCTGTGCGGCTGCTGGGAGTCGACGACGAACGCTATCTTCTTGATGGGCTATCTCACCTGGGGCGCATCCTATCAAGGCGCGGCATTCAGGCGTACCGGGCACTACTATTCGGCGATGAATTATGGGACCTGGAAGTGGTATGGTTCATTCATCCAAGACTATGGATACATGGATTATACAGGAAGCGTTAATGTTAGATTTACCCAAAACGTGGTGGGGCTTTGTGCCTATCACATCCAAGATTGCGTGACGGATGGAATAGGATTTGACGACACTGGTGGAAGCGGTATGGTGCGTGATACCTACATGTATAAGCACAACGCCTTCCACGCCGGCACTGTAGCTCGTGTGGGGCAGAAAATATCCGGAGGACGTGTGATCTACGCTTATTACGCCTGGCCTCAGACAAACGGCAATCCGTGGTGTAGGGGGATTAAAACAGGTGGAGACGTGAGCGATATGTTTTTCCACCTCCCCGCCGTTACCACCAAGTATCACGCCATCAATCATCAGTGGGTACAGGATCCTCCAGGGGCACGTTCGCTCAATAACCCTACCTATCTCACGGTATATCGTTGCTACGATGGCACGATACGCTGCATAGACGATGTGGGCAATCCCGTGGCTGGAGTCCGCGTAGTACTGACTGATGCACAGGGCAACGTTGTCACGCCTGAGCCATCCGATGCCGACGGGTATGTCTGGCTGGCTTCAGGAACTGCCACGGGTGGGTCCGTGACGACCATAGTTGACTCGTCAAAGTCGTTTCAGCCCAATGCGCTAGTAGATTATCTCGCCGAAATCGTCTCCGGCACCGGGACTGGCAGCCTGCAGTCCATCAAGAGCAATACTGCTAATACCATCACCTGGAAGGGTCCCGTGCCCGCTGCGCCGGGGGCGGGTTCGAGATATCGGGTGAAGGTCATGCTGGCTTCTCATGCATATCAAGGCAAAGCTGCAGCTCCCTACTACGACACCACGACATTCAATCCGTGGGTGCTCGAGGCTACCTGTCCGGGATACGAAATGAGCACCATGGAGATAACGCCTAATGCCGAATTCAACTACGTGGTGGTAATGCATCTAGCCTCAGGCTCCGGAGGCGTCGTGCGATGAGAGTTACGCTTGCCGAACTGGCCACGTTCAGGGTTGCCGTCAAATTCCGTACTGGCGATAGTGTTGTTATTAAGGTGTATGATGCTACTAATGCCAGCGAACCGGCCCTGTCGAGCCCTGCGTGTACTGAAATAGGTGCGACTGGGGTATTTTACTGGTCTTTCTCCAACCTCAGCGTACAGCCGACTGCCCCGACAGCGTATTTGTGGACAATGCGTAGCAACAACTCCGGGGATTACACGGGCCCGATGCTGTATGCGGGCGGTTGGAATGATGCCATTAGCTCCGGCCTGTCCGCCGTCAAGGCTCAGACGGACAAGATGGTATTCGTCGGCTCCGACATCAAGGCTACGCTGGATGGGGAAGAGGTTGCGGCAAACGTCGTGAAGGTCTCCGGCGACGCAATAGCGGCTGACAATCTCGAAGCTCAGTTCGACGGCACGGGGCTGACTGGAGATGCCTTCCCGGGGCGCCAGGACCAGATTGCCAGGCTATCGATAGGCAGTGCAGCAATCTCCACGGTGGCATCGGGCTTCGTGCTCACCACCGGGACACAGACCGGCTCCTATACCAACACCTTCAACAAAAACGGAGACTACCACCTATTGCGCGATTCGGGCGGCAATCTCGACTGCTACTACGAGTTCAACGTCGGGGCCGATGGCGTGCCAGTCGATATCGTCTTCTGGGGTCGCGTGACGCCGAAGGGTAAAGACGTTGGCGTCTACGGATACGACTGGGTAGCCAACAACTGGCAGCAGATAGAGATATGGTCGGGCGACAACACTACGACCGACAGCACGAAGATCGGCAAGCTACGGACTACAATGGTGGGCTCCGGCTCCAACGCGGGCAAGGTCAGAGTCCGGCTGGCCGGGAGCGGCATTTCCGGGGTCTACGTTTACAACGACTACATGTACCTCTCCTACTCCGTGGTGTATCGCTCGGTAGGCTACGCTGACGGAGCGGTGTGGGTAAAGGCGACGGGCTCTTCAGGCACCACGGTGTATATCAACGGAACGGCTGACAATCCCTGTCCGTGGTCTGATGCCCTGACCATAGCGGCATCGTTGGGCATTGCCCGCTTTAGGATACTCAACGGCGAAACCATCACACTGTCGTCCAGCCTGGGATCGAAAACGCTGATCGGCAAGCAGTGGAATCTCAACCTCAACGGGCAGTCCATCAACGCCTGCTACGTCGAGGGGGCTACCGTGTCCGGAGTTGGTTCCGCCCTTACCACTCCAATGTTTGTCGACTGCAAGATCGGGGCGGCCACGCTGCCGCCCTCAATCCTGCTTCGAACCGGTATTGGGCACGGCTCGGGCACGCTCACGGGTGGCGCGGCGGGCAGCTACGAATTCGTCGACTGCTTCTCGCTCGTCGGGCACGGCGGGACGCCTACGCTGAACTTTGCCGGGCTTGGCGCTGACACGCACATCCAAATGCGTCGCTGGACGGCTGGTACGGCAATGACCCTCGATGCCAATTGCTCGTGCAAGATCGACAGCATGGGCGGCGGCAGGCACGTGGTCGACGTGGGAGGCGGAGAGCTATCCTTGCGTGGGACCAGCAAGGGGGCCTCCATAACGCTTGCCGCCGGAGGCAAGGCTGACGTTTCCGGCATATTCGGCACCATCGAGGTCGCCGGATCAGGCGGCACGCTTAGCCTGCTGGGCGGCGTGACTGGAATGGTGATCGACAATAGCGGCGGAGCGGTTGCCATCGACTCCAGCGAGCTCAACCTCGCCAACGTCAACGCCGAGGTCGACACCGGCATAGCCGACAGCGGCCTGATAGCGGCTACCGGGTTGATCTATGCCGACACGCAGCGCGTGGATGGGCTTATTGAAGACGATGGCGGCGGAGCGGATAGATTCACCGCAAAGGCCCTCGAGCAGGCCGGCGGCGGAGGCGGAGGCGGTACGGTCATTGTGGACGTCGATGGAATCACCCGATCCATACTGGACGCCCCACAGGCTTCGCATATGGCCCCGGGGACCATAGGGCGCTCGATATCCGACGCCGCCATCGAGCGCAGCACGCCCGTCATGAAGAATCCATCTTACGATCAAGTCGTCGACGTCGACTTGTCGGGGATGTTGAAGGGCAAGGGCCAGCTCGACAGGCGGGCTACGGTGATAGTAGCGCTGGATCGCTACAACAAGGACGTGACGGCGACCCTGATCGCCGGAGCGGTATACTTAGGTCAGAAGGCCAGGATCACGTTGAGAGGGGGAGAGGTGGCGAAAGCCCCATACACGGTCAGGATAGTCGTCAGGACCACCACGGGCTTTTCCTGCCAGCGCGAGATCCAGGTCTTCGTGTTAGGGGGACAAGGTGGATAAGCTCACGCTGCAGGAATCGTCTACAGACGAATTGCGGACCGCCCTGAGCGGCATCATGGGGGAGATCGACGATATCATCAAACAGCACGAGGCTGAGCTGGAAAAGGCCAGAGCCGGCAAGCTGCATGCCGAACACCTGGTGGTGATCCAGCGCGATCTGGCTCAGGACATGTGCCGCGCCTCTTCCGAGTTCGAGATTCTCAGCAGGGCACTGGACTCTCTGCTCATGGTCAACGGCTACGACTGTGGAGGAGCCTATCTGATGAAGGATGGCGCCCTTAGGCTACAGTGCCATCGAAACGTCAGCGACGATCTGCTCGCCGAAGTGTCGGTATTCCACCCCGGGTCGACTCAGTACCGGATGGCGATCAAGGGGCGACCGGTTTTCCGGTCCTACGACGATCTCGTGGCGGCGGATGCCGACGACATACGGCTCAGCGAGGGGCTTAAGGGCATCGCGGTAATCCCCATCATGGATCGATGCAAGGTGATGGGCTGTTTCACGGTGGCATCACACGAGGAAGCCGAGGTGGACGATCCGGCGCTGGACAGTCTTATCAGTATCGTGGGCTACGTAGGCGAGTCGTTGGCGAGAGAGCGCAATGCCCATCTCTGCAAGGAGGCCAGGATCCAGTTCGAAATCCTCGCCGAAGCCGCTACGGACGGGATAGCCATCCTGGACGATCTCGAAATAGTGAGATGCAACAAGAGCTTCAGCACGCTGGTCGGCGTAGCCGAAGCGGGTCTGATAGGGCGCTCGATACTCGAGTTCATAGACTCTGAGCATCACGCGACGTATCTCGAACACCAGCGCCACGAAAATGGCGATCCATTCGAAATCAACCTGTTGCGCGGAGATTCGCCGTCAATAGCGGTACTGGCCGAGCTGCAGTACCTGCATCACAGAAACGGATATAACAACTGCGTGGTCCTGCTGGCCCACGAGCGAAAGTAGCGTATCCAACACTATGCCCATCGACCTCGATCTCGATACGCTGAAGAGGATATTTGAGGGGCTCGCGATCGTGAAAACCATCACTGATCGCAACTCTCAGGATATCAAGGCCTTGGATGCTCGGGACAAGGCCTATGCGGAGAGAAACGCCGACGCGATAAAAGACATGGAGCTGAAGAAGCAGGAAGCTCAGGCGGAATTCAAGAGCATGCTCACGGCGGCGCGTACTGAGCTGGATGCCAAGATAGCGGCTGCGGTGGGCGAATCGAACAGGCAGTGTGAAGAGCGGTGTCAGAAGACCCGGGGAGCGTGTCCGGTGATGGGCAAGCTCGACTTGCTTGAACAGATCGAGCGCGACAAGTGGTTCTCGAGCAAGATCGGCAAGTTCTGGTGGACGATCGGAGCGATGATACTGGGAGCAGTCTTTTCCGCCCTGGCGAAAGAGCTGATCACCGGCATCTTCGGCTAAGGAGGAATATCGTGGATACCATGTTCACGTCTCAGTTCGCCCTCAGCTTCTTCGGAGGGGCCTTCGCCACCTCCATACTGACTCAGATGGTGAAAAACGCCTTCAACGGCTTCATCAAGCCGATGGACGAGAAGTTTCAGGATTTGCTCGCCTTCGCCGAAGTGCTGATCGTGGCGGCGCTGGTAGCTCTGGCCTGGGAGTGCGGTATTTCCAAGCTGGGGCTCGAGGATCAGCTCACGTTCAGCATCAGATGGATCTTCTACGTGTGTGCCTCGACGCTGGTGTACCGGTGGTTCACCAAGAAGGTCATGGCTGACTTCATGAGGCGTACTCCGGACGCTTCCGAGTAGGTCAGGGTAAAACGAGGGGCGGCTGCCTGCCGCCCCGTATTAATCATGGACCAGCTACTGTTCAGGAGCGTGAGCCGGTTCGGCTTCAGCCTTACTCTTGCGCTTGCCGCCGCCCTTGTGGCCGGCAGCGCCGCCGCCGTCGTCTCCACCCTTACTCTTGCGCTTGCCGCCGCCCTTGTGGCCGGCAGCGCCGCCGCCGTCGTCTCCACCCTTACTCTTGCGCTTGCCGCCGCCCTTGTGGCCGGCAGCGCCGCCGCCGTCGTCTCCACCCCCGCCATGCTCGTCTGGCTCGCCGGCCCGGTCGGTGGCGTTATCGCCGCCCTTCTTGTGCGTCAGCGCCACACCGGTGATTTCACCGATCTTGAAGAGGTAGAGCGGAGAATCGCCGAATCTGACGAGAAGGCCTTCCGGAAGCGGCATGGAGGTGTACTTCTCCACTCCATGCTTGATCAACAGGCCCGATGAAACGGCTTCACTCAGCGCGTCGTCCAGTATCTCGTACACCTTGGCGATATTGCTTCCAGGCATGCCGCCCCCTTCGCTACGTGGAATCTCGATCAAGCATAACCACCCCCACCCCCGCGTGTCAAAAACGTAAAAACTGGGGTATAAACCTCCCAGTAGGCGGCCATTGCAGTACTCGTGCAATTCCGGGAAATCCACAGGTTTTCCACAGGTTATCCACAAGTTTTCCACATGGGTTTGGCTATATAGGTCAACGAGTTACTGAGTTTTCCACAGAAAACGGCCGTCTCTATAGTAACTATGTAGCTAAATAAGAAGGGGGTTGATAAGGGGGATGGCCAAGAAGTTTGTGTGTACCGTGTGCGGGAGCGACCGCGTGTTGCTCGATGCCTACGCCAGATGGGACGTGGAGAAGCAGGAGATGGTCGTGGAGAGCGTGATGGATAAGGGCCACTTCTGTGAGCTGTGCGGCGGAGATTGCAGTGTAGAGGAAGTGAGCATCCCGGCACCCGGCCCCGGCAAGGCTGACGAAGCCTGAGTGAGAGGAAGAAGGTGGCGGGGATGGGATGCAGAATCTACAGGGGCACGCAGGGTTCGATCAGCGTGTGTACTCCGACGCCGATCGAACGAGCTGTCGTCACCGGCAGGTGCCCCGACTGCAAACGACACTCCTGGTTTCTGATCTGGTGGTATTATCGGCCAGCGCCGTAAAACCCCTGCCTTTAGGCATGGGGATATAAGGCGCACCTTATGTTTGCGTAACCCGTACATAAGTGGTATACTCAGGCTATGCGAAAAACATTCAAGTACCGCCTCTTTCCCACCGCTGCCCAACGCACCGCCTTGCTGCGCGCGTTGGATGCTTGTCGGTGGGTTTACAACACGGCGCTTGAAGTGCGCCGCGATGCCTGGGACATTAACCGCGAAACGCTGACGCGCTTCGATACGATTAAGCTGATCCCCGGCTGGAAAGCCGAGCAGCCATTCCTCAATAACGCCTTTTCGCAGTCGCTTCAAGAAGCGTGCACACGCGTCGATCTGGCGTTCCAGGCGTTCTTTCGCCGCGTCAAGGCAGGTGAGAAGCCGGGCTATCCGCGCTTCAAAGGACGTGGCTGGTACGACAGTTTCACCTACCCGCAGTACGGTAACGGGGTGAAGTTGGACGGTAACCGGCTCACGCTCTCGAAAATCGGAGCCGTGAAAATCAAGCTGCATCGCCCCCTGGAAGGCACACCCAAAACAGTCATCATCCGGCGCGATAGCGTAGGCAACTGGTACGCCTGCTTTTCGTGCGAAGTAGACGCCGCGCCTTTGCCCCCGTCGCCTGAAGTGGTGGGCGTGGATCTCGGCCTGAAGACGTTCGCCATGCTGAGTACCGGCGACAGTATCCCGCGCCAGCGCTGGATGAAACGCGATGCGGCGGACATCGCCCGCTTGCAGCGCAAGAAAGAACAGTTCGCCAAAGGCTCGCCGGAGCGTCGCAAGGTGCTGCGCGCGCTGAACCGTGCGTACCAGCGCGCCGCCAACCGGCGCGCCGACTTCGCGCACCAGGAGAGCCGCAAGCTCGTTAACCGCTTCGGCCTGATCGTCTTCGAGAACCTTGACATTCAGGACATGCAGTCCAACGGAAACCGCGTCATCAATCGAGGCATCGCGGACGTGGCCTGGGGCCAGTTCGTGCAGTTCACCACGTACAAGGCTGAAAGTGCCGGTCGTGCTGTGCTGCGCGTTAACCCCAGAGGCACAACGCAAGAATGCTCCGGCTGCGGCGCGGTGGTTCCGAAAGACTTGAGTGTGCGTGTCCACGACTGTCCTTACTGCGGCCTGAAACTGGACCGCGATCTCAATGCATCTCTGAACATTTTGGCTCGCGGGCTGGCGAGCCTGGACTCCGGTCCTAGAAGCCCCCGGCTTTAGCCGTGGGGAGCAGTCACTTTGGGTCCACCCGCGTGTGTCTTAGATGCGGACGATGCTGGATGGACGACAAGAAGATCGCCCTCCCTTTTAGAAGAGGGGCGCGTGAGCGAAGCCTTGAACAGGCGAAGGCGCGATGGCGTGAAGACACCGCCTTCGAGAAAGGACGACATGCCAAGCAGGAGGCCGGGCAGATACAGCGCTGAAGTGCTGGCCGTAGCCGCCCATGAGATAGGGAAGAAGCTGCTGGAATGGGTAGATGCCAGCATTGGCTCTTCAGCGCGTACGACTACACTTGAGGAATGCGTAGAGGATGCCCTGGACATGCTCGAGCAGAAACGCGGGACCATCTACGACGGATACGAACTAGCCAGGTATCTGGAGGAATATCACCACTATTCGCCCGATTCCCAGCTGGTCGACATCCTGGAAGACGCCTGGGGCGAGATTACCAACGCCCACGACGAAGCCGTGTGGGATTGGGTTTCCAGGGAAAACGTCGCCGTCCCCGAGGCCTATCTAGGCAAGACCGTCAACTTCACCTTTATGGGTGAGCGCAACAGCGGTGATATCATTGAGATCAAGGCCAGAGTGGCCAAGGTCGTGATCAGCCCGGAAATGGGCCATGAGATGAAAAGCGATAAGCCCTCCGCCGTGGGGATAGTGGTGGATTGGGAAGACGTGGAAGAACTCCCCGGCTTGCCCAAGTGGGCTGGAGAGCTTCCGCTGGGCGAATGAGCGTGCTTACGCCACAATGGCCCGGCTGCGTGTATGCCGTGCCGGAAAGGAAAACAGATGGCGCGAAGATCGAGCAAGGCTAGAAGCGATGGATACGTCGACATACGCCCGCCTAAGGGTGTCGAGACGTATTCCGTAGCCTACTTCGACACCGAAACCACCGGGGTAGACCCGGCGACTGCCGAGTTGATCGAGCTGGCCGTCATCAGGGTCTTCTTCGACTCTGAAGGCTACGAAGTCGGGCGCTTCGCCTCCGTGAGGCGATACCAGCCTCACAACCCTATCCCGCCCGAAGCGTCGGCGGTACACGACATCATCGACGACGACGTTGCCGACAGGCCCTACTTCGGGCCAGAGTACGAGAATGACGTGGATGACTTCAGGCTCATCCACAATCTCTTCGACTCCGATCTGATCGTGGCGCACAACCTGCCGTACGACGTAGCCATCCTGAGCCGGTACTACCCCGAACACATGAAGAAGTTCGAGCCGGAGGGGATGCACGTCGATACCCTTCGCCTGGCGAAGCACTTCTACCCTGGCATCGAGAGCCACGCCATGAAGGCGATGCGCTACAGATTCGGCTTCGACAAGATGGCCGGACGGCGCCTCGAAAGCCACAGCGCTCTCGACGACACCAAGATGCTGGAGTACTTCATGACGATGGTCTCCGGCACGTTTCCCCTCATGGGGCCTTTTACCAAGGCCTGGTGGGAAGCGATGGCCAAGCAGTCGGATCAGCCCGTCATGGTCCAGATCTTCCCCTTCGGCAAGCATCGCGGCGAGCTGATCGACAACCTCGTCCAGGACGATCCTCAGTACATCGCCTGGTGCATGAAGCAGGATTGGCTGAAGACCGAACACCCGGATCTCTACCACACCCTGCTCGCCTACTCGCATCGCAAGCCGGTGGAGCTGTTCTCCCACGTCAGACGCTCCGACAAGAAGCAGGGGTAGCCCATGGTGAAGAAATCCCTGGTGGATGAATTCTCGAAGGGCGGCTTGCACAAGTGGCGAGCCACCGTAGACATGGCCGCCGCCGTGGTCAGCGGCGATGCCGGCGCCCTCAAAGGCTCCGAAAGCAGGCGTCGGAAGGTGATGGACCTGGTGAAGGGGTTCTCCGAACAGAGAGATACCGCCTTCAAATGGCTTGAGGATTCCGACAGCGTGGCGTTTTTCTTCAACGGCAACATGGAGTCGGAGTTCTATAAGCACATCGTCGCAGTGTCCATGGAGGATGGAGATCTCGTGGATATCGGCGATACCTTCCCGGGGAAATCCCCTGCAGGGGATTCGAGAGACCTAGTCTGTGTGGCCAAGGCTGATTCCAGAGAGGAGGTAGTAGACGCCATCAGGGTCACGCTATACAACCTTGGAGGCTGACAATGTTCGACCCATACTTCACGGCCGTTTCGATAATCATCATGGCGGTCGGGACAATACTGCTGGTCATGAGAATCGTCTTCTGGCTGGCAGACTTGAGCAGCCCGGTACATCTGCTCTACACCCCGAAGGGCTGGAAACGGCTCTTCAGCTCCGGACGCTCGCTCACCGCTCAGGTCTACAGCGTGCAGCAGGCTTTGTGCAAGCTCAGAGGCCTACCCGCCGGAGCCGATCTCACGGAGGTGTTGAATGACATCAACCGACAGATCGAAGAGCTCAACCTCGCGATCTACAGGGACCACGGGGTCGTTGCCATGGACTACGACAAAGGCGAAAGCCTACCGGCTCAGCGCCAGGAATAACTGCAACAAGGGCGAGACGCGCTATGCCGAGCATCTCGAGATGCTCAAGCGGGCGGGTGAAATCATCGACTACAAGGTCAAGCCGATGTCGATCAGACTCGCCCCACGCACCTTCTGCGAAATCGACTTCCTGGTGGTGAGCAAGGAAGGCTTCCTCGAGCTCCACGACTACAAGGGGCACATGGAAGACGACGCCTGGGTCAAGGCCAAAGTACTTGCCGATCAGTACTGGTTTCTGAAAGTGGTAATCGTGCGCGAACCGCGAAGAGGGACTTACACCTACGAAGAGGTCCTGCCGGACCGTGGAAAGAAGGAAACATGAGTACCATCAACGTCATCGTCATAGCGGCCATTACAATCGCAGCCTACGAGCTGACGGGATACGTCCTCCGCCGCTGGCCCTTCATCCGCTCACCCTACGATCACTCCACGGCGAGATGGGAAGTGTCCGAGACCGACGATCAGGACGTATCGCCCATCGAGATCCGCCGTACCGAAGACGGCCGCCGGGATCAGTGGATCAAGATAAGGACCCGGGCGGAGCTGTTCATGGCGGAGGACGCCATCAGGGCCTACCTGAAGTCGTCCAGGCACAGCCATGCTCGTAATAGATGACGAAACCTGGAGATGCCCTCTATGCCGCACCGCCTGCAATGCCGAGATAGACCCCGAAGACTCCATCTTCAACGCATGGGGCTTGCCGAAGGAGGAGGATGGCGGCGAATGGAGGATGAGGGGAAGCAGAAACTGGGTAGGGCGTATCACCGACGACGATCGAGACAACGTAGTCAATGCGACCTGCACCACGCTGGCAGTATGCAATATCTGCCACCACGTATTCCCCGCCAAGTACATCTTCACGGGAGATTCACGCCTGCTGGTGTCGGCGCCGAAGCCGCCGATTGACCCCAGCGTGATCCGGCCCGGCCTGTCCATACCTCTTGCCGAGATCATGACACACGGCCCTGCAAAGCGTTGCAGCGCGTGCGACAGGCTGATCCCGATCCGCGAGGAGGAAATCTTCGTCAGGATAGACTGCATGGATGACGAAGAGCTGATCTACCTTCATCGTGATTGCGATGACGACTGCGCCGATCCCGACGATTACCTGTGCGATGGATGCGGCCGATCGGTAGATCGCGACGTGATAATCGTAAGTAGCTACGAGGGGACGTCGTATTGCCCGAGATGCTATCTGGACGGCCCCGAGCGGCAGCCCGGACGGCGGCTGGAGCATGGCGTGACCGTTATGGACACCATGCCGACCACGGAGGTGATGAAAAAGTACGGATACTACCCGTACGGTGTGGACTCCATAGAGCCGGGGCATCTCGTCATCAAGGAACGCCTGCCGGCGTACATGGGCGAGCTGGATCTTGATAAGTGGAATCCCGAACTGCCCTACGTAGCCGCCTGGATAAGGAGCCAGGGGTGTGAGGTAGAGGTAGGCGCTGGATTCCTGTGGATCAAGAAGCTCGGCTGGTTCCAAAACAGCAGGACGCTGGTTCTGCAATAACCTGGAGGAAGAGAAAGTATGTTCGGAGATGGAAACGACGACGGCGATATCAGCGGCGGCAGTAGCGGGATGCCCATCAAGCCGTCCGGCGTCGCCGAAGGCTTGCACAGGGTTGCCAGCACGCCCGGCATCGTCCCCGATTCGACTACTCAGATGATCTATTGCCGGCGGGAGGAGTTCGGCAACTACGTCTGGCTGAAGACGCCGGCTGGCCTCGTCCTGATGTCGGTAGACCCGGTGGATGGCGAGGAGGAAGTCGACGTCGATTGGGGGCCCAAGGCGTCTCAGCCGGCTTGCGAGCGCCTGGCTCGCCTGCTGTACGGCTACGCCGTCGGCGGGAAATTCAGCCCGGGCAAGGTGGGCGAGATGTACCACATGGCCAATTCGATGCCGGATGAGATCAAGGCCCCCTCGCACGTCAGGAAGATGCTGAGCGCTCCACGCCCGCTGTACGAGGCCAAGATGCACGACCTCATGATCTCACTCATCGCGGAACAGTGGGTGGCGAAGATCGATGTAGATGCGTGGGACACCGATCTCCTCGACATCGTAGGCTTCGTCATGGATCGAAAGCCGCCCCGTTTTCTGTACGACGGATTCAGAAAACACCTCTACGAAGCTGCGGGTCTCCGTATGTTCGGCCCCGACCACGGAGCCACCACCACCATCATCGCCGACTCGCCGAAGTCCGAAGAGCAGTAACCCACCCACCCTACAGAAACACCGATTCTCGGGTATAAACCCCTTGGCGCGTAGTGTCGCGCTGAGGGGCTTTTGCTTTGAAAGGAGCACCATGAAGCCGAGCGAGATGAACCAGTACCTGAAGGCCATGTACTCCATCGGCCTGTGCGTCTACATCGAGGGGCCTCCCGGAGGGGGAAAGTCGTCGATCGTAGGGCAGGTCGCGGAGGAGCTTGGCGCGGAGCTGATCGACATCCGGCTGGCTCAGATGGACCCCACCGACATCAGGGGCATCCCGGTACACAAGGACGGACGCACCTTCTGGGCTCCGCCCAACATCCTGCCGAAGGACGATGGCAAGAAGTACATCGTCTTCTTCGACGAGCTTGGCGCGGCACCGCCTCTCAATCAGGTGGCGGCCTATCAGGCGCTCACCGACCATCGAATCGGTGAGTACGTCTTCCCGGAGGGCTGCGCAATCTGGGGTGCGGGCAACCGGATGCAGGACCGTGCCGTTGTCTACAAGATGAGCACCGCCCTGGCCAACCGCATGACCCACGTGACGCTGGACGTCGATACGAGCGATTGGATCAACTGGGCGCTCACTCACGGCATCCGTGACGAGCTCATCAGCTTCCACCGCTTCCGCGACTCCACCGCCAAGTCGATGCTCTTCTCGTTCGACCCCAAGAGAGACGAGAAGGCACACGCAACGCCCAGGACCTGGGAGATGGTGTCGAAGATCCTCAACAGCGGTTTGAACAACGGCCTGCTCGAACAGGCCATCTTCGGCACCGTGGGCGAGCCTTGTGGGGTGGAGTTTGTAGGATGGCTCAGGGTACACAAGAGCATCCCCAGCCCCGATCTCATCCTGATGGACCCACACCAGGCGCCCGTCCCGGAGCAGCCTGACGTGATGTGCGCTCTTGCAGGCGCCCTGGCGGCACGCGCCACGGAGAACACCTTCGACTCCATCGTGGCGTATTCCAACAGGATCCCCGAAGAGTACGCCATGCTGATGATCAAGGACGCCACCACGAAGGACAGCTCGCTGACTCAGACGCGGGCTTTCGCCAAGTGGGCCATGGATCACAAGGAGGCGCTCGGCGCATGAAGAACAAGTACAGTGCTGAGAAGAAGCTCAGCCTGGCGCGATCACAGATACTCTTCGCCCATCCGTTTTACGGACACAGGCTGATGAAGATGAAGATGGAGCCATCCGAGGTGGTGATGGGGCCCCGCGGGCTGATGCCCAACCACACCGCCGCCACCGATGGACGCGCCATCTACTACAACCCGGAGTTCATCGATGGGCTCGGGATGGATGAAGTCAAGGGCCTTCTCGCCCATGAAGCCCTCCACGTGATGCTGTGCCATCACCTGCGTATGGGCAACAAGGACCACGAGACGTGGAACAAGGCCACCGACATCATCATCAACCAGATCCTGCAAAAAGTCGGCTTTGCCCTGCCGCCTGGCGGCGAAGGCCTCGGCACGATCATCCGCGACGTATCCGACAAGTCGGCTGAATGGATCTACGCTCAGCTGATAAAGATGCAGGACGGAGATGGCGGAGGCAGCAGGGGTAAGGGCGGGGGCAGCGCCTCCGGCGGGAAGAGCGGCAACGCCTCCAGCGGGCAGCCCGACGGCCAGGATCAGGACGGTCATGGCGATCAGAACAAGCAGCCGGGAAACGGCAAGGACGGCTCGGGAAAGGATAAGGGCCGCGAAGATGCCTGGGGCGAGGTAATCGCGCCACGCAATGCCGAAGGCAAGCAGCTCTCCGAAAGCGAACTACGCGCTGAGGAGACCAGCGAGCGCATAGCCGTCTCACAGGCGGCTAATTACGCCGGACGCAATTGCGGCGATATCCCCGCCGGGCTGAAGCGGCTCATCGACACACTGCTGGAGCCCAAGCTGCCGTGGCGTGAAATCCTCCGCAAGTTCGTACAGGGTGTCTCCAAGAACGACTACTCCTGGACGAGGCCCAACAAGAGGTACATCGCCGACGACATCTACCTGCCGTCGCTGCACTCGGACGAGCTTGGCGATATCGCCATCGCTCTGGATACTTCAGGCTCGACACAAGACTCCCTCGAGGAATTCGTCGCCGAAATGAACGACATTCTGTCGGGGAAAATGAAGCGGGCGCTGCTGATCCATTGCGATTGCAGGGTGGCTCACGTCGACGAGCTCACCCCCTTCGACCTCCCCTTCACCGTAGAGATGCACGGCGGAGGGGGGACGTCGTTCGTCCCACCGTTCGAGTGGATCGAGGAGAATGGGGAAAGCCCCGTGGCGATGATCTACTTCACCGACGGCTACTGCAGCGATTTCGCCAAGGAACCGCCCTATCCAGTACTCTGGGTGCTGGACAGGCCGAACGAGGGTTTCAAGCCGCCATACGGCGACGTCATCCAGATAGATGATTAGAGAGGAGTGAGGTGAGATGGAAATAGCAGGGATCCGTGAGCGGGCCGTCCTGGTCAAACCCAACATCAGCTGTTGGGAGGGCAAGAAAATAGATCGCGGGCTCAGCCGCGAAGTGGCCCGCGAGAAGGGGGCCAAGGCTGACGACGCCCTGGCCGCGACCAAGAAGCTGTTGTGGGCGAAGGAGCTTGATGAGATAATCAAACTCCGCAACAAGATACGCCAGTACGTCGACGAGAACACGGTAGCGTGGATGCACCGTGGGCCGCGCCTGCTGGCATCGGTCAGGTTGCTCGAGTTCATGAAGGGCTGGACGGAACTGAAGGACCAGTACTACCGGAAGGCCGAAGAACTCGAACAGGTCTACCATCAGCGGCGGGAAGAGTCCATGCAGATGCAGGGTGAAGAGCTGGCCAGCCTGTCGGATTACCCGGCATCGCTTATCGGGCTCTTCGACTGCTCGCTCGACATCATGCCCATCCCCGACGTTTCCGACATCAGGCTCGATCTGGACGAGGAGAACGTCAAGCGGGTCCAGGAGCAGATGGAGGAGCGTTTTAAGGTCATGTTCTCCAACTCCGTGGCGGACGTCTGGGCGCGAATCCGCGACGTGCTGCAGGCGTTGGCGGACAAGATGCGGGTCTACGGACAGGACGACGGCGTGCGTCGCAAGATGCACGACTCCATCCTGGGCAACATCTGCCAGCTGGTAGACCTGATGCCCGGACTCAACGTGACCCAGGACCCCGAGCTCGACGAGATGACGGACAAGATGCGGAAGGCTTTCTGCAGCCTGGCTGTAGAAAATCTCCGCCAGGACGCCATGCTCAGGCAGGACGTGGCCGACGAGGCCGAAGGTATGCTGGCTGTAGTCAAAAGCAAGGTGGTGGCAGGATAATGAAGCTCCAGGAGATACTCAAGATCACTGACGGGCTGTACTACAACACCAACTCCGTCACGAAGCCGCTGAAGGCGATCTTGGAAGACGGCCTGCCCAATCAGGCTACCATGCTCTACGGTGTCATCACGCGGTTCCTGCCATTCGTGCCATACGTGGTGGAGTGGAACAGCATAGACGACGACAGCGACAAAAGCGGCCGTAGGATCCTGGCCATGGGCATCATCTTCGCTGACAAACCCGCCATGATGGTGGGCGAGAGCGACGCGGCCGCCGAGACGGAATGGCCCGACCCCCTCGCCGGCATCCAGGCGTCGCCTGACTTCCCGGTCATGCTGAAAACCGGCGACGAGTCGTTCAAGCCGGACGACCTGCCGGGGGCGATAAGCGCCATGCAGCAGATGATCGAGCACGGCGCGGTGATCTCGTGGATACCGGCCAAGGGGGGCAAGTATCTGAGGACGGCCCTCCAGATCGACATGGCCAAGATACCGGAAGCTCAGCGTAAGCTCATCAAGAGGCGGCCCTACAAGGGAATAGGAGAGTAATGATGGAGCTGAGCGAGATCATCGCGCCGCCGCCCAAGGGCAATAGCGTCCGGGTGAGGCTCGACAAGGCCAGCGATGGCCAGGTAAGCGTCCACGCCACGTATCTCCCTTCCGGGAAAACGTGGAAGCGCAACAAGGCCTTCCGACAATCAGTCGGCGGATGGGATCGTCTTGTCTTCGACATCCCCGAAGACGAGTACTGGGGGCTGGATGCTATCCTGAGAACGTTCGGACCCGTTGAGATAGACGTGTCGCCCAGCAAGTACGATACCAGCGTGCTGGCGGCATTCCATGTCCTGGGGAAGTACTTCATGCAGTTTTTCGAGCAGGTCAGAGAGGAGGAGGTGGAGCAGCAGCAGCAGCCGACGAGGCCTGCACGCCGGACAGGGACGATGCCGCCTGACGTGCTTGCCAAGCTGCCACGGCCGGTGCTGATCGAGCTCGGCAAGGTGTATGGAGTGAAGATCGGGCGCGTGACTCGCAGCCGGATCGAGCAGATAGCCGTCAACATGTCCATGCCTCACTGCTTCGATGGGCTGCCTGACGACATAGTCAGGCAGCTTCTGTTCGCCAACGGGCAGAGCACGGCGGCTGACATCTCGCGAACCGATCTGCTTAAGCTGGCGCGTAGCACGCAATGGGTGACGTCCTGAAGCCGGATTCTGGAGGTGAAAGTTGGGTAGGATCAAGCTGGAACTGGACAACGGGCCCGATCTGGTCTTCGAAGGCAGCCTCCTGGGGGAGACACCCCCTACGAAAGGCTACGAGCGGTACACCAGGATCCAGTTCTACGCCACGGATACCGGAAGGATCATCGTGGCGGTGCAGAAGATAAACGGGAAGGAGATAACCGGCTCGGTAGGCCACACACTCCACAACTGGTCGGAGCTGAGTGATCTGCTGGACGAGCCTGGCTCCGGCATCCGCTGGTCGGCCAAGCTCAAGAAACTACTCCGCGAAATCGCGGAGAAGGACCCCGGAGCGATGGTCGTCGTGGAGAAGCGGGTATGAAGGCTCAGGGAGAGATCATCAAGGCCGATCCGGCGTGGGTAATGGCCGGATCGGCATTCCCCAGCGCGGGCACGCCGCCGGAGCTGGACGTGCAGATGAGCTCGCTGTCCTACAAATCGCGCTCCACGAGGGGCTACAAGCCTGTAGGGCTGGGCATGAAGGGTGTAGTCGACGGGACGGACAAACTGCTCTCCATTGTGGGAGCCAAGTACGCCATCGTCAAGCCGGAAGAAATCCTGCTCCATATGGTCAGAGCTCACCTACATCCTACGTACTACGGACGCATGGGCGCCACGAGTACGACACGGGATTGGGTGATGTTCGAATGCCAGGGGCTGGCTTCGCCGGCTGATACCCTGAATCCGACGGTGTTCCTCGTCTATTCGCACAACAAGTCGCGAGTCGTGGCCTTCAGAGCGGGATACGTGAAGGGAAGGACCTTCCTGCCGATACCCGTCAGAGAGTTCACGATAAGGCACACCAAGTCGGCCAGGACGAAGCTGAAGGAGCTTCCTGACTTCCTTTGGGAAGTCAGAGATCTGCTTCAGAAGGGAGGCGTCACGGACGAACACTTCGAGCAGGCCGCTCGAGTGGATGCCGAGATGGCGCCTGTAGCCAAGAACACCAGAAAGCACGCCGGAAGAGCTCTGATGAGCATGATCGACGGCGGGGCCTACAAGGCCAAACTCTTGATCACGGAGGGAGACTAGGCTGATGCGCGACGGTATGACGCGCTGGGAGCGTCGGCGTAATGCCGAAGAGAAGGTCAACTCGATGGCGGATGGCTTCGTCGCCTCCAACAACCTGCTGGAGGATGCCAGGTATTCCTGGAAGAAGAATCCGCAGCTCAGGACGCTGATCCGACGCGCCCTGGCAATCGCCGGAGAAAGGCGCGGCATGTCGCCAGGCCAGATCAGCCAGATGCTGGATCAGCTGGAGCCGCCGCCCACGCGCTTCGCGGCACCGGCTGAGGAAACGGTGTCGGCGGCCAGCGTCGCGACAACCTACGGCGCCGACGGAGGAGGGAAGCATGGCAAGTCCAGAAGGCCTCGTCGAGATGGCGACGTGTAGCAAGATGGTCTCCATCCTCGCGAAGATCATCTGCGATACGCCCGACATGTGCCCCCCTCGCGACCCGGCGCACCCTTGCAGCAATCCAGGCCCTGAATGGAACAGAGACGGGGCTTGTGAGAACTGCTGGATCAACTGGGCCAGGAGGGTGGTAGTGGAATGAGCGTAGACCTCACCAACGCGATCCTGAGGCCATGCCAAGGCTGCAGAAGGCTGGTCTACTGGATCAAGTCCAAGAAGGGCCGGTGGACTCCGTACAATGAAAACGGAGTCTATCACGGCCTGACCTGTCCGAAGAGCAAGCGCCGGAGGCAATACCTCGAGCGCGAAACCATGCCGAGGTCGTGATGGGTAAGACACGTATCGACTACGCGCATCAGACCTGGAACGTCGTCACGGGATGCAGCGGGAAGACCCCCGGATGCGTGCATTGCTGGGCGAGAACTATGGTGAAGAGGTTCCCGAAGCTGCACGCCGGCCCCGGGGTGCCTTTCTCGGAAGCGGTATTCCACAAGGATAAACTTAAGGAGCCGAAGTCGTGGAAGACGCCTTCCCGCGTCCTGGTGAGCGCGATGGGTGACGTGTTCGATCCACGGATATCGGACGAGGATATCCTCACGGTCATAGGGACCATGCACGCATATCCTCAGCATCGGTATCTCCTGCTGACGAAGCAGGCTGAGCGGATGGCACTCTTCGTCGAGCTGTATCCATGGTCCAACTGCGATCAGATATGGTTCGGCGTTTCGGTCGAGGGGCGTGGAGGCCGGCAGCGGCTGAAAACTCTGCTCGACATGAAGGTGGCTCATCGCTGGCTTTCATACGAGCCGGCCATACAGGATCTTGGCATCAAGGATTCGGAAATGGCCAGGCTGCACTGGATCGTGGTGGGCGGAGAAAACGACACTCAAGCCCGCCCGATGCGCCCTGAATGGGCCAAGAGCGTGCTCGATAAGGCCAGGAAGCACGGCGTGCCATTCTACTTCAAGCAGTGGGGCCTGTGGTTCCCTCGCACGGAGTGGGAGCACAATCCCGAGCTCGACCTGCCTGACGACGAGCACTACGTCTGGGATCGAAACACGCTGATTGTCGACTCCGGCTTGCCTACACAGGCCGCCTTCCACCGAATGGGTAAGAAGGGCGGATGCAGGCTGGAAGGTGAGATCTATCACGAGTTTCCCGTCGAGTTGATGCTCCCCGGGGATGCAAACAACAACGAGAGTGTAAAGGAGGATGGCTCATGTGGTGGATGATAGGCTTCGTCGTGCTGTATGCCGTCGTAGGCATCGACAGCCTGTTGATGGCCGACGACGAGCTGCTCACGACCAAGCAGCGCGGAAGGCGCAAGATAGTGGCCACTACAATGCTGACCACGTCGTGCGTCACACTGATGCTGCTGCTGATGCATCTTCTGGTGAAGTAAGGAGGAAGGTGTGAGCTACACCGAAGACCAAGCCCGGATACTGAAGGACATGCAGGCGTTTCTGGGCTACTGCCTCTCCACCGAAGGGGCAATCAGCTTTGAGGAAGCCCTCTCGACCCTGCATCACGACGCCGGCGGCATCCTGAGCAGCAAAACCTGCATGGCGCCGCGTACCACGGGATACGCCGACAAGTACTATGCCATGATGAAGACGAAGTTCAAGGCGGGGCCGTGCTATGATGGGCTGATTATGGTAGAGTCTCCGATCAAGCCTGAAGAGAGGGACGACTCCGTCTCCCACGAGGCGATGTATCGTGCTATCCAGGAACTCTTAGCTCGTGGGCTCCCCATCCCGGAGGCGTTCAGTGAGTGTGGCGTGTGGGTCGTACCCGATCTTGACGCGAAGCGCTACTACGATGAGCAAGTAACGTTTGCCGAGAAAGCCGGCCTGACGTACAACTTGGCTCAGAGGCTGGACCATCTGGCCGGGCGGAATCAGCATTACCCTGCGGGGGTTCGGAAGCCATGCCGGGTAATCCTGACGAAGGACTTCGCCCCTCACAGCTTCCAGTTCCGGGAAGAGCGGCTCCTCGACGCGAGCAAGGGATGGCAGGGGCGGCTATCCGGCGGCTTGATCTACTCAGGCCCGGAGCAGCCGCTGGACGGATCGGCTCCGGCATTCACCGTAGCAGTGGACGGCCCCAGGCATGGCTGGTCCATCCACACGTGAGATCTGAAAGGATTGCGGAATGACCGTAAAGCGAACGAAGATGCATAAGACGTGGGAGTCGACGAACTACTTCGTCTCTGACGAAGACGGCAACGTGTTCGGGCTCCCCGTCGAGCCGAGATATGACGACGACCTCATAATCTTGGTGTCGGGCGACGCGAAGAAGGCAATCGTCGGCTATCTGGCGCAAGACAATACCTGGAGCCCAGACGATGACGATCCTAGATCCAGGATCATCATCTTGAATCGTGACTACATGGGGCCTGACGACGCCTGGGAATACGCCAAGGCGATGGGCCTCGAGTACGATGGTGGACGGACCTTCACCAAGCCTGATCCCGCGTCATACGACTGTCCCGAGGACGTACCGAAGCCCTACCCGGACGCTCTGCCGATCGATGCCTACATCCACAGCGGGGCCGTTATCGCGCTGTCGGATTCGGCTCAGGCGGCCAACTTCCCAGACCGGAGATGGGACGTATCGCGAGGCGTGTGGTTCCCGATAGGGGACCTGCAGGCGGAGCTGGAAAGCCTCGAGCCGGCGGAGCGCGAGAAGCGCCGGCGTGAAGCCGCCGAGGAAGATATCGACCGCTGGAACGCGATCGAGCGTGGCGAGATCTTCCGGCTCATCGTCATCCCCTTCAAGTGGGACGAGCGAGGGCACGTCTCCGGCAATACGCGACTCTGGCAGCTTGCCGAACACGCCATGCCGGAAATGGATTGGGCCGACGTTTGCAGTATCATCGGACACGAAACGGCCAGGAAGGAGCTCGAGCAGGAGCTCGAAGCATGCAAGGCGTATCTGGAGTAGTCCAGACGCCATAGCAGCACGGCCACCTGAGGCGTAGGAGATTGAGAAGCTCTCGGTCTCCGGGTGCCGCACACCGCGCCTCTGGTGGCCCTCTGTCTATCCAAGGAGGAATATGGACCGGTTTCCTGCGTTAATCCTGATCGGCGGAGACGTACCAGCTTCGCTGGCGCCCGAGCTGCTTGGGGAGATCCAGGACGATCGCGCCATGATCGACTGGAAAGACGTCGATCCGCCTAACACGGTTGAAGCCCTGTTGGGATCGGCAAGCAAGCATGGCGGCTATCTGAGGTTATGCTCCAGCTATGCCGATTACGGCGAATTCGACAATCTGGAGCGTTGGCTCCACTCTCACCGCATCCCGTATCGCAGAAGCTCAGATGCATACTGCGAGTACGATGCGACCCTTCAGATCTACGACGGGGGCGTTGCCTCGCCGAAGGATTTCCTCATGCACGACCAGAGCGAATACGGGAAGATCTGCGTGCCGGCAGCGACCCTCAAGACGTTCATCGAGGAATACGAGGCTGACCGCCGCGCTCTTCCCGTAGAGCGAATAGGAGAGGCGGCAGATTGCATGATCGACAGTATCAAGTCCGCCGCCGGACTCGATATCCCCCCTCTTCCTCCGTTCAGAATCGTGTGATAGAGCGGACGGTTGACCATCGTGGGGCGGCGGAAACGCCGCCCCTGAAGGAGCAAGCATGTATCTAGTGGCAAGGGTTTTCTCGATCGCAAGTAGCGGCGCCCCCTCGATCGCCGTGACCAAAATCGGGCCGCCCACGCTCGACGTGATGCACCGGATTAGGCTGTGGGTCGCGGAAGGCAAAGGGCTTTGTGATAAAAGGCGTATTCCAGCAGGTTATTTCTGCATCCCGGACACCGGCCCAGCCTGGTTTGGCACCCGGCCGGACGCGGAGAGAATGACTTTGCAAGCGGCGTTATTCTCGTACGAGCATCGGCACCATTTCTTCGCCAAGAACGGCCCTGATGATAGGATTAAGTTCGATAAGCCCTCGTCCGTAAAGGTGGTAGAGCTAGGCGATAGGATGAAAGACCAAAGCCTGGAAGTGAAGCTCAGTAGCGACGGCAAGGTTACGCTCCTGATGCGTGCATACACATCCAGCTGGATCTCAGTACGCACAAATGAGATTGAGGTAGACGAGTTGTTCAAGGAGCACGAGCTGGTCGAGATCGACTGGCGCCATCTCAGAGCCGAAGTGCCGGAGAAGAGGTGAAGCCTCGCTCTGAAGGAGAAGAATATGTATCTGGTTTCGGCGGTCCACTGCCAGACTATCGGAGTGGACGGCTCGCCATCGCTCGCCGTGGCCCGAATCGACCCCTCCTTGCTCGATCTGCTGCACCGGGTAAGGCTGTGGCTGCTGGATGGCAAGGGAATTATCGGCGACGCAGGGTGGTACTGCATCCCACGCCCACACGCCGCAGCTTGGTCCTGGTTCACCACCGCGCGGGCTGAGGACGTTTGGATCTGGAGATCGGCGCTATTCTCGAACAAATACCCGCGCCATCTCTTCGCCATAAACGGCCCGGACTATGGCGTCATCGAGGTGGACGAACCAGCAGGCATAAAGGTGCTCGAACTGGATACGATATCTGAGATACCGAACCCCCGTATAGAACTCATGCTCGATCGCGCTAACGGCGGCAAGGTGAAATTCCGTGTCGCGGCTTCTACACGCTATGTGGCCGAAGCCTACACGAATTACATGGAGGTAGATGAACTGTTCGAGGATCACGAGCTAGTTGAGATCGACTGGCGCCATCTTAAGGGCCGGAAACCATTCTGACTTTCCGAGGCGGAGGGAGAGATGCATCTGATAGTAAGGGTCGTGACTCGTGAGCCACGGGGCGGATTCGACTTCGCGGTAGTACACCTTACACCGCAATTTCTGGACACCCTGAATCATGCCAGAGTCCAAAGGGAAACTTGCCTTATCGATCCGACCCCCTACGTACCTGTCATCTGGGGAAGCTACGCCCGTGGCAGTATTCCCGAAACATATAAGTCTCTCACGGATGACACGCCGTACGTCTTCGTCCATGGCGTCCCGGCCGACTGGAAGCAGCGGTTGCGCACGACGAACATTTCTAAACCCAGAAACGCCGACGTATTTGTAACTTCCAGGCGGCTAGTCCTCTTCAGATGCGCTTCGTATGGTCACACCACGAAAGGGATCGAAACAGAACTCATCCCCCTCGAAGAATTCTTCGAGGACCACTCAGGTCAGCTGGAATGGCAGAACTTGCAGGCGGTAGCGAAAGGATGAGTCGATGTATCTGATAGCGATGCTCGAGCCCCACGGCCGTGCCTCTGATCCTAATTACGTAGCCGTGGCCCTCACACCGCGATTCCTGGACAAACTGAACCGCATCCGGGCTAGCGTGGAGCAGATGCGGAAAGAGGTGCGCTACATGCATGATCGGATCCCCTACGTGGAAATTATCTGGGGCTATAATATCTACGGCACGAGCCTAGAACTCCAGCTCCTCGACACGAAAGAGCCGCTATTCTCGATCGACAGGCCGTACACTTTCGCTCGTGACGTCCCCGGTGACTGGGGTATCCGCCTGCACTACACCGATGTCTTTTTGGGCATGACTTCCAACCGAAAGCTCTACTTCGAGCACAATCCTGGCCGTTTCGTGTCCGATGATACTGCTAGAACTCGCTCATTCGCTGTCCCTGTCGAGAAAATCTTCGAGGGCCCCAGCGCTCAGAATTAGCCTCTGACCATTCACGCAAAATCCGGCTGAACGCCGAAGGAGGACGACATGTTTCTAGTAACGAGCTCCAGCTGCAGCAATGAAGACTGGTACGACGCGCCTGATATAGCTGTGATAGAGATTACGCCCGGCCTGCTCGATCTACTGCATCGCGCCATGGAGTGGATACGTGAGGGGAAGCATCGGATAGGCAATGACCTCTTCGAAATCAAGATCAGAAACGTCTTCGCATCGTGGTATTGGATCGTACGAGACAACAACCGCGACGACGAAGAAATGCAGACGCCGTTCTACGATTTTGTCTGCGACGGCTTGGACTACTGTTTCGCCGCGAATGGACCGGCGGACGACGCTACGGGGGTAGAGGAAGCGTCCACCGAGATGCACTCTGTGGTAATCATGGCGTCGGAAGTCCCTGCGATATACTTCAGCGCCTTGACCAGGTGGGGCGATACCAGACTCTTTTCCAGCACAGTACCGATTGAAGAGCTGTTTGCCAAGCAGGATACGGCATGGGTGGATTGGAAGCAGCCATACAACAAGGAGGGCGAGTCGTGTACCTCGTGATGAAGGCCCACTACAAGGAAAAGGTTGGCCCTAACATCCTGGTCGTAGAGATCAACTCAGAAGTGCTGGATCAGCTCAACAGAGCCAAGGCATGGATAGAAGATGGGAAGAGACTGGTGGGGGCACACGCGCAGGGCATGGTCCCGCTCCCGAAATACGCCACGTGGTATCGCTCGCATCCGACCCGCGTGATCCCCATCAAAAGCTCAACGGGGCCCATTTATCTGCGCGAGAACGGATACGTCTTTGCCAGGAATGCCCCACCTGAAGACGTTGAAGCGGCAGGCATCGATCAGAAGGTAGGGCGAGAGGGCCTATACAGGATATTGACTGTCATGACGTTAATGCGTGTTCTTGCGCCGCACAGACCCGCTCCCACCCCCGCCATGGCGATCTCCGCCATGGCGATTCAGTTCATAGAATTCGACGGGTTAAACCGTAAAAGCGCCTTTTCAGAAGCCCACGTCCCCATCAGAAAGTTCTTCGGAGAACACCACCTCGAAGAAATCGACTGGCAGCAACTGCTGGAGCAGAGTTGAGGGCAGGAGAAAGGAGGAGCCGTGTATCTGATTGTCGAGGCCGACGGTGGCAGAAAGGGCCCTAATATCGCTGCGGTCGAGCTGACACCCAAATTTCTGGACCAGGCCAACAGGGCTAGTGCCGCGTTAATAGAGAGCAACAAGCGTGTGGAGGGCACGATAGCAATAGAGGTCTGGTGGGAGGGAGTAAAGTGGTATCGGTATCAGCCCCACCTGTACCTACCTCCAGACAAGCAACTCTGGCTCATCTTCAACCCTGATAATTCGGAGCAATACGTCTTCACTGAGGATGCCGTACCTACAGCCCCCGTCCGCCACGTGGGATACGACGATGACATAGAGCAGGTCGGCCCGGGCCTATCCATGTACGATGTCTTCGAAATTACGGCGTTGGTCGGTTTCATGACGATAATGTTTAGGACTCGCCTGCAGGCCAACGGCCAGTTCGTGCGAACAAAATCTGTCCCGCTTGTAGAGATTCTAGGGGAGCACAAGCCAGGCAAGACAAACTGGCCCATGCTAATAGGCCGGAAGGGGCTGGGGAGCGAAGGAGAGTGAGCCGTGTATCTGATCATGGCAGTTGAAGGCGACGACGCGGGCCCCAATTTCGCCGTTCTCGAGCTGACGCCCATCATACTGGACAAGATCAACCGAATCAGAGGGTTGCTCGAAGATTGCAGGAGGATAGATCGGGCGTATGCGATAGAAGCAGGTTGCCCGGAAGTCGAGTGGTATCGGTTGCAGGCCCGCCCGTACCTCCCCCTGAGCCATCCACTCTGGACTATCATCAGCCGGAGTGGTATAGCGATTGAAATCTTCACAGAGGATGCCATCCCTGCAGATAAAGTCGGCTGGGTGCAACATGGCAGCGATGTAGAGCGGGATTACCCCGGCCTGTCCAGATTCCACACACACGAACGGCACATGAAGGTGTCGATCTTCTTCAAGTCGGTCATGTTCAGCGCTATCACCGATGTAGGAGCGCATAAAGTGCAGACACGCTTCGTCCCGCTCAATAAGATTTTGGGAGAGCGCGTGCCCCTCAAAATCGACTGGTCTGCGCTGACAGGAAATCATCCCGAGATGCCCGGGGATGCAAACAAGGCCCCGGGCGAGGGCGGCTGAACAGAAAACCAGCGGATGGCTCCGTGGAGGGGCTGAAGGAGGACAATCGCAAGTGTACCTTATGGCAGAAGTTAGAAGGGTTTTGGGGCCGGTTGGAGAAGCGCCTCAAGCGGCATTTCTGGAACTCACCCCCGGAGTACTGGATTCTGTAAACAGAGCCAGAAACTGGCTGCTGGAGGCGGGAAAGCAGATCGGGCCGGAGGCGACGGCAGTCAGCCTGAACGCAAGCGTAACCTGGGCCTATATCGAAGGCTTCGACCCACGGGATTACGACATCTCAGGCTACTGCTACGTAACCGAGAAGCCCGACCCCTACTGGGTCCGTCGCCCCGATCCATTCATTATCTCTGAGGCGCACGACTGGAAGTATGTATCGATCCCGCCCTCCGGTATCTTCGTGATGAGCGACAACACCATGGTAATTGTCCAGCCTGCCATCTCCATACAGTCGTGGAAAGTGATGCTGACCAGCCCGATCCCTCTCCCGACTCTCTTCACCACGATGGCCCCGTTGAAAATCGATTGGGCCTCGATAATCGCCCCCGCCCGTAAAATCAGGATATCGAGCTGAACGAGGGACAACCTCCCCATCACCCCACGCCGCGACGATCTCAAGAAAAACGATTGGAGTAGCCACGATGTACCTCGTGATGAATGTCGACTCGTCTTCTGCGTATGGAGACATAAGGCCCAGCCTGGTCTTCGTGGAGATGACGGCCGGGCTTCTGGATGTGATCCACAGGGCGAGAGTGTTTGCGCGGGACGGAGCCCGCCAGGTAGGCTCGTCTCTCGAAGAGATTTGCATATCAATCGACGGCGTGGCGGAAGTCTGGTGGACCCGTTGCTACCTTCCAAGTATACGGAACCGCTTCGGAGAGTACTTCTTACAAAACAACTACGGCTACGTAGAGACCATGCCGGATTCGTTGCGTGAGGTCGAGGCATACATAGCCAGATCAAGCATCATAGTGAGCGCGAGTTATCTGAAACTGATGATGCGCTCGTCCGCAACTCGCACCCATGCAGTCTCCTGCCGGGCTAAAATCGACGATCTGTACGGCGCCGTCATACCGGTAGCAGCCCCCAAATGGGCGCCGGCTTCGGACAAACCCAACGTCTGGGCATATGCGTGGCTGTGCTCTGTCTGAAGGCTGATTCAACTGGAAAGGAAAGGCGATGAAACTACGCAAGAATGAGATTCTCGTGCTGCGTACATGCACGAGCGATATGACGGGCACTCATGAAAAGGCCCGTGGGTTCGTATGGCCCCGTCGCGGCCGCGTGGAGGCACCCGATTGGCGGGACGACGACGAATGCGGGGGAGGCCTCCACGGGTTGCCGTGGGGCGCGGGAGACATTGATATGCTGTCGGAGGGCGGTATATGGCTGGTCGTGCGCGTCAGCACGGCTCCAGGCAGATACCGCTCCGGGCAGGGCAAGTTGGATGGTAAGTGCAAGTTCCGCTCCGGGACTGTGGTCTATGCCGGCGATCGCTCCGGAGCAGTACGTCTGATAGACCAGTACAAGCCCGCTGACGCCCAGCTGGTCTACGCGGAGCAGATAGCCCTCGGAGTATCACATCTTACCCAGACGGCAGGCCACGACTCTACACAGAGGGCGGGCAGTCGCGCCACCCAGACAGCAGGAAATCACTCAATCCAGGGAGCGGGAAGTGAATCCACCCAGACGGCAGGATATGGCTCTACACAGAAGGCGGGTTACGGCTCTATCCAGACAGCGGAATGCCGCTCTACCCAGACGGCAGGCCACGACTCTACACAGAGGGCGGGCAGTCGCGCCACCCAGACGGCGGGACATCATTCCACCCAACGGGCGGATGAGAACTCAGTCCAGCGGGCGGGCGATTCCTCCATCCAGGAGGCGGGGTTCTGTTCTACTCAAACGGCAGGGAACGGCTCTACCCAGTTGGCGGGTTACGGCTCTATCCAGACAGCGGAATGCCGCTCTACCCAGATAGCAGGATGCTGCTCAACCCAGACTGCGGAAGGCGGCTCCATCCAGATGGCGGGACATCATTCCTCCCAACGGGCGGATTGCAATTCATACCAGCGCGGCGGAATCTATACGATCCAGACGACTGCCTGGCTCTATGATAGCTCCAATGCTTGGCACAGCGCCTGCCGGGTGGTGACGGAGGCCGAGGCCGATCGCTGGTATCACGTCGCAGGTGGCGCCTGGACCGAGGTGACGGATGCCGCGACGCTCGAACGGCTGTCGGAGATCGAGGCAAAGCAGCCATAGCGAGAGCGTGGTCGCTTAGGAGGACAAGATGTACCTGATGGTAAGCAAGCGGCTGGCGTGCGGCTGGCTGTATGATAAATACCCCCACGTGGCGTTCGTCAAGATGACTCCAGGCCTGCTGGACGTCATACATCGCGCTAAAGTGCTGCTCGATGACGGCCAGAGATCCGTAGGCCGTCCGACTTGCGCAGCGATCGAGGTGTTCATAAAAGATGTGCTCTGGTTGTATTCCGATACGTACGACCCGGGGCTGATCGGGGGGCTGGGAGGACGTCGATACAGCCAGGACGGCTACATCTTCGTGCCAAGCCTCCCCGACGTAGGAGCAGCGCCGAAGGAAGTGGATTCGATATCGTTCGCCGTAGTGTCCAGCGGCTCAGTATGGTTCATCATGGAGCCGGTCCTCCACGCTGCCACATATGTAATGTCGCGCGACGTACCACTCAGTGATCTGTTCCAAATGCCGGAGCACCTAACGTTCGAGGTAGACTGGGCCAAGGTGGCCCCGCCGGGAAATTACGCCAAAATCTGGGAGGCACTGAGATGACGGCAGAAGAAATCAACGAGAGCGTCAAGAAGATTGAGGATCTTGTCGCCGACCTGCACAACAGGCTTGGCGAAGAGGGCGGCTACGTGATCATCAGGGTTCCATGTACCAGCCTGTCCGTAGAGCCCGACACCAACGAGATGGTGATCTTTTTCAATATCGGCGCAGCCGAGGGAAGGTAGTGAAATGTCGAAGAGTATCGACGGGATGAAGCTGGAAGACGTACTGGCCTGGATCAGAGAACGGGCGGAGGGCGAGGATCTGAAGACGATCATCCGAGCCGCCAACACGCGCCACAAGACACTGGCCATGCAGCGGGCGGACGAGCTGACCGTAGGCATGAAGGTGGAGACGTTCGATATCCGGCCGGCATACTACTCCGGCCTGAGGGGCGTCTTGAAGGAGCGCAGCAGTCGAGGCTCACGAGGATCGATCCTGCTCGACGAAGCCAGCACCAAGCGGCTGAGAGAGGCGTACATCGCCAACAACAAGCCGACGTACCACCTCATACCGAAAGACGCCAAGGAGCATCTCCTGACCGGAGTGCCCCTCGGCAGCCTCAAGCCCTGCTAAGCAAGGACCGGGGCGGGCTTCGGCCCGCCCCTCTTTTCTATGGAGGATGCAATGGAACAGACGGGGATGATCCCGATTGAGCAGAAATTCCCCCTCGAGATCATCTGTCTCGATGGGGAAGCCCTATTCAACGCTCACGACGTAGCTGCCGGATTGCAGTTGAGCGATTCGGCACGCGATATGGCGCTCAGCCGGATGAAGCCTACGCGGAAGGTGGTCGTAAGTAATGACATGCTACAGGCTTCCGCTAGACTTACAAATTGTGAGGTTAGGAAAATCGCCAACAGGGGCGAGACCTTCCTGCGCGAATCCGGCCTGTACCAGCTGGCCATGTCCAGCCGTTCGGCAGGGGCGGAGCGATTCAAAGACTGGGTCTTCGAGGAAGTACTGCCATCCATCCGCAAGACGGGGCAGTATTCAATCGCCCCTCGGCCTCAGGTGCCGGCTCTCCCGCAGAACTACGAGGAAGCACTCGAGCATCTACTCGTAGCCGTGAAGCAGAAGCGGCTGGCAGAAGAGCGGCTGGCGCTGCAGGAGCCGAAGGTGGAGGCATACGAGCGCTTCCTGGGCTGCCACGCCGAGATCTCGATGGGCGAAGCAGCCAAGGTGATCGACTTCCCCGGCGTAGGGCCCGTGAAGCTCTACGTCTTCCTGAGGGAGCACAACGTGCTGATGTCGAGCCCCGGACGATGGAACCTGCCCTACCAGGACTACATGGATCGGGGATGGTTCAAGGTGAAGGTCAACACCTATCGCAAGAATGGGCATGACGAGACTTGCGATTATCGCAAGACGGTAGTCACCCCCAAAGGGCTTGTGGGTATCTACCGGCTGCTAAAGAAGCACTTGGGCGAACAGGAGGTATTGCTGTGAGAAGTGTACCCACAGTGACCACTCCCGCGCCTAAAGGCGCAGGCTTCTCAGACAACCGCGCCCAACGGCTCGGTTAGCGTCTGACTCCGCAGTCCACGGAGTAGGATGTTCACAGCGGCGTTGTGATCGCGATCCGCTACGAAGCCGCAGTGAGGACAGTTATGTTCACGGTCTGCCAAAGTCTTCGGCGTGTCGGGAAGTGCCCCGCACCTGCTACACGCCTGCGTCGTGTTTCTGGGATCCACGGCGACCACTGCAACACCAGCCTCTGCCGCTTTGTATTGCAGAATCGCCAGGAACGCGCCCCAGGCCGCGTCATGCGTAGACTTTGCCAACCGGGTTCGGGCGATGCCCTTGATGTTCAGGTCTTCAACCGCGATGACGCCGTGCGTCTGCACCAACGCCAGCGCGGTCTTGTGGTGGAAGTCCTTGCGCTGGTTGGCGACGTGCTGATGCAACTTCGCCACGCGCTTGACCGCCTTGCGACGGCGGTTGCTGCCCTTCTTGCAGCGGGCAACGTGGCGCTGCGCCCGCCGCAGTTTGGCCTGCGCCTTCCGGTAGAACTTCGGTGGTTCGATGCTCTCGCCGTCAGACGTCACCAGGAACGCCTTCAGCCCCAGGTCTATGCCGACAGCGGGGAGGGTGGATGCTTCCACCTCGGGGTCTGGCAGTTCGCAGGAGAAGACGACGTGCCAGCCGTCCGGTTCCCGCGTGAAGGAGAGAGTTTTGATCTTGCCGTCAACCGGGCGGTGCAGTTTCACCTTCAGCCAGCCGATGTGCTGGAAGTAGACCTTGCCACCGTCGAACTTGCAGCCGTCGCCGTAGGAGGGGAACTCCACCGTGTCAAAGCGGTTGCGCCCCTTGAAGCGTGGAAAACCGGGCTTCTCTCCCGCCTTCACGCGGCGAAAGAACGCCTGGAACGCCTTGTCCAGTCGGCGCAGGGTGGCTTGGCAGGAAGAGAAGTTCGTCTGCGCCAGGAAGGGATCTTCCAACCGTCTGCCCTTCAGCAAGCCAGACTGCTCTTTGTAGGAGACAGACCGTTGCTCCTGCTCGTAGGTGTTCTTGCGTTGTTCCAAGGCGCTATTGTACAGCCTGCGATGCGTTTCCAGCATCGCGGCCAGCGCCGCCTCTTGCTCTCGCGTTGGGTAGAGCCGGTACTTGAAGGCGCGGCGCATCTACTCACGCTCCTTCTGCAAGGCGACGTAGCGTTGGATCACGTCTACGGAGACGTGCCCCGCCGCGCCGACGTAGTAGGAGCGCGACCAAAGGCAGGGAAGCCCGGTGCGAAGGTGGGCGAACTCCTGCCGCAAGACGCGGGAGGTGTAGCCCTTGAACTGATTGGCGTAGTGTTGCGGCGCGTCTGTAGGCGGCACGGAGACGAAGAAGTGAACGTGGTCGGGCATGATCTCCAGCCCTTCCACTTCCACGTCCAACGCCGCTGCCTTCTCGCGCAGCAGGGCTTCTAGGCGTTCGGCAACCTTGCCCACCAATACCTTGCGCCGGTATTTCGGGCACCATACAAAGTGCAGGTGAAGGTTGTAGACGCAGCCTGGACTGCGCCGGTAGCGTGCCTGTGCCATACCCTAAGTATAGCACACTATTAGGTTTGTGTCAACTAACTAACGAAAGGAAGGAGGAAGGCGGGGGCGGGGATCAGTCCTGCTTCGCATGACGCGGTATTCCCCGTGTCGCCTAAAGGCGACAGTCCCCTGCCGCATTCTTTATGGTGGAGGCCGGAGGAATACCCATCCCCCGGCCCCACACCTCATAGCGGTCAGCTACCGCTACCCGTCATCATCGACAGGCTTGTCGGCGCTGTCGTCAGTCTCCGGATTCTTCTCCCCGCCCCCGTGTTCGTGGACGAGGTACACTGCAGCCGCTGTAGCCAGTGTCGCCAGGATACCTCCCAGCAACAGTGCTCCACCCGTCCGCTTCATCTTACCCATTTCGCTCGCTTCCTTTCTGTCTGTGATGGTTGATGGTGGGGGTCGTCCGACTTGAACGGAATCACCATTTCTGCTGGGGGCAGCTCATGGCACCCGGAGGACATAGGGAATGGACAACCCTGCCCCCATCTCGGGAGGCTATCTGCCTGTTCGACCCCCGCACCTTTTGTAGCACCCGGGCGTTTGCCGGGTGTCTACGAAGTCTGCTGCTTCTTCGACATCTTGCGGATGTATAGCGCCCGTCTCGGCAAGGCGCTTGTGAACTCCCTCATGATTTCGGGGTGCTTCTCCCAGATGCCGTCGTAGTCCGTCTTGTTCGAGAGCTTCTTCTCGAACTTGATGTTCTGGCCGCAGCAGGTGGCCAGCTCGATGTCGCCGTTGCTCTCCAGCCCCACCTTGAGCTCTGTGGAGAGGGCGTCCTCTTCCTTCTCCAGCTCGCGGATCTGAGCCTTTACGTCGAGCAGGCGCTCTACGATGGGCGGAGCCCACGCCGTAAGATCCAGATCGACCGGGCCTGTCGGAACGTGGTTGTCGTAATGCCCCGGCCGGCATGTCTTCCGGTAGGGGCATTCGCCACACCGCGCATCCGAAAGCGGGCAGCGATCAGGCATGTCCTTATTCTCGACGAGGCTCCAGAAGTAGTTGCCGGCGTCGAGCATCAGCCGCAGCGTCTCGTCGTCGCGTGGATAGGGCTCCGTCTGGAAGCCGGCTCCATCCGGCCAGAATACAGCCAGATAGGCGTTCTCCATCCCGGTGCGGCCGAGATAGTGCATCGGCTGGATCTTGTAGTGGTCCGGCGCACCATTCTCCAGGTAGTCGAAGTAGACAGGCTGCATCATGGTCTTGATCTCCAGGATGGCGTGTTCGCCGTCCTTTTCGAGGAAGACCCGGTCGGGATTGCCTATCCACCAGTCCGGAAGGGGTACGCCTGGCATCAGCTCCTGCGCCACAGGCCGATATCCGACGTACTTGATGTCGTTTTCAGCCTTGAAGATCTCGGCTACGATTCCCTCGAGCAGCTGGCCGCGCTTGGCGGCCGGGCCGGTGCGTGGCGGGAAGTCCTTCGGAGCCTTGATCTTGTCCAGGTAGGTCCTGCGCATGCAGGACCACTTGTGTTCTTCGGGGAACTGGGAGGAGAGCACACCGGCCCAGTCGGAACCGCCAATTCCGGTGGCCCGCTTATCATGCCACTTCTCCGAACGCTGAAGCTGCTTCATGTTCTTCGGCAGCGGCATACTACTCTCCTCCCTTCCCTTCCGAACCAGCTCTATGATCCGCCTGATCGACCACGCGGCGGAGCTTGTCCTTCGTGCTAGCGCCTACGCCTACGACGTCCATCGCGGCGCTGATTACGGTAAGGCATTCCTGGGCGCTCATCTGCTCCGGATCGGTCGTCGTGACGAACTGGCCCTTCTCCTTGATGCGCTTCAGGGCCTTGTCGGCGCCGACCTTGGCGATGGACGTGCTGGCCTTCAGGCGTAGCGCCTGAATGATGTCCTCGAGTGGCCCGTTGGCCATGACTTCAGCCGAAGGGATCATCTCGGGATCGGCATCAGAAGCATCATGCTCGTCCGACATCGTGAAGTTGAAGGTATGCTGCAGGAAGAGCCTGAAAGCCTTGCCGCTCGCCAGTGAGATGTCGCTGTCGCCGGAATTGGTGGCGAGCTCGCGATACGTCCGCTTCAGGGCGTATCCGGTCTCTGCGTCGGCGACGCCGAAAACGATAGTGACCATCACCTTGTTGCCCTCGATGAACTCTACCGCCTTCATGTCAGGCGGCAGCAGCAGCAGGGCTTCCTTGGTGATGATCTCCCGGAGATGCTTAAGCATCTGGTTCTTCGTGATGTAGGATACCGGATGGCCCCGGATCATCATCACGTCGCCCGGCGGGAGATCCCGCATCATGGCCTGCACGCCCGTCAGCTTCCTTAGAAGCTGGCGATGAGCCTTGTCGAGCACTTCCGATATCTCCTCGATGCGCTTCCCGTAGAACGTGGGGACGCCCTTCGATTCGGAGATAGCGGGATGCTCAACTGCTGCAGCTGGATGTTCGGCTGCAGCCGTCGCTTCTACCTGTTCATCCACTTGACTGACCTCCTTGTAGGCATGATATTTTCATTGCCTCTTGACTGGTCGAAACGGTTTGGGGCCGGCTCTGGCGGGAGCCGGCCCCTTCCTCTTGCTTTCTGGTTCGATTTGGTTATGCCTTCTGGCCGGCCCTGCCCGCGCTTTCATCGTCGTTCCTCGACTTTGAGGCGCTCACTTCCTTGGATATTCTGTCCAAGGCGCAAACGGCAGTGCCAATGATGGTCACAGCTCCAACGATGGCATTGACCACGCTGGAGGTCGAGAGACCCGGGGTCATTGGGCTGTTGCTCATCTCCATATATCACCCCCTTTCCTTTATCCAGCTGTTCCAGTACGGCTTGGACCATGCTGTCCGGGACTACATACAAGGGTACGGCATAGACCCTGATGCAGCCTTCTTCGAGCATATCCAGCCTTCTTGCACAAGCCAGACTGAGATCCCACGTCCTGCCGGGTATGTAGGGGCCACGGTCGGTCACAATCGCCATGACCTCTCTTCCATTGCCCGAAAACAGGACGAGGGTGTTGAACTGCATGCTTCTGTGGGCACAGGTGTACTCGTAATCGTGGTAGGGTAAGCACGATGCCGTTACGCTACCGCTTTCCACGTTGGTGTAAAATGAGGCTACGGCACCCCCCGACAGAAGCTCTCTCGCCAAGATTAGCAGCGCTGAAAGAAGCATTTGCAAAATGCCTCCTTTCCGGCGGAAAATCGGACGCATCCGCCGAACAGTGGTTTTATACCGCCTAATTCTCGATTTTCGACAAGTTTCGGAAAAAATGGAGGGAATCGTAGTTCATCGCGGCGATTTGCATGGTCCTGAACAGGTCCCGATACCAGCGATCGTCGTCGATATCGCGCATGATTTCGACCTTCGCCAGGCGATGCGGCTCGTGAGAGAGCAGTGGGGCGGGATAGAAGGGGCAGCGGGGGATGGTTTCGTCGAAAAGCATTCCGTAATTCGTCTCCGAAGAGCCTTCCTTCACGTCCAGAAGGCCTGCACACGGGCCAAAACCCCTCACTGGGAAGGCAAAATCGCTGGAATACAGCTTGGAAACGATGGAGCGGGATGGCGTAAACGTGACGACGCCCATCGTGTGCCACACCCGGCTCAGTTTTCCGGCAAATTTAGCCTCGCGGCCGTGTCGGAGGCATATTACCGGGAGCTTTCGTGGCTCCATGAGCTCGTCCAGCTCGCCTCTACGCAACGTGAGCCGCTCTTTCAGGGCATTACACACTCGTTCCAGCTCGAGATCGAGCAAAATCACCCTGGAATCGATGGTTTCCAACACTATTTCGACTGCTCTAGCCGTGGAATAGCGGCGGAGATGCTTCCCGCCGGCCCACACCTTGCGCCTCAATCGTCTGAGTCGGTCGATTCTGAGCCAGAGATACAGTGCTACTGGGGCGTATTCCAGATCGACGTAGACGTCATTGACCCGTATCGGCGTCCGATACGGTGGATCTCTAGTAATCCATGGGATGCCGCGCTGCTGTTGAAGCTCCTTGGTCGCCTTGGCGGTGGGCAGCTTGAAAGCCTTTATCGACTTCCCAGCCGGTACGGACAGAGCGGCGGCCAGGCCGGTCACCGTAGCGAAAGCGAACGCCTCGCTCAGCGAATTGCATCTGTCGAAGAAAGCCTTGCCGTATTCAGCGCTTCCCACCAGTCGCGGCGCTAGCCTTTTGTCCGGGGGAAACCGATCGTATCGGGTGAGCACCGCGCTGGCGGCGATTGTGAGTCTACGCACGCCTTCAGGGCGCAAAAAGACGGACCCCGCGTCGTCTTTGGCTTTGACGAAACGCGGGATGCCGTCGACTATATCGTAATCACACTGCAGAGGCTTCACTATGCCTCAATTCGCTGACTGATCTTCGAGCGACGGGCTAGAGACCGGGCTGCTCCATCGAAGGATCGCCCACTGCCTCCTCAACAGGCCCGCCATTAGCCGCCATGGCGGCGATGTCTTCCGCCGGAATCTCGTCGAGAGCTTTCGAGCTGGCCAGAATGGCCGCTGCCTGATCGCTCATATCCTCAGGCGACTTCTCGCCTTCGGCGAGGACGAGCTGGATGGTCTTGGCGGCCAGATCCATGGCCTTGATGGCGACGTCGTTTTCGTTCTTGCCGGCCGGAGGAGGCGGGACGGCGCCTTCAGGCGGCATACCCATGGCGGCCAGCTGAGCCTCCGGAGGCGGGGGCATCATCATCGACGGATCCATCGGAGGGGGCATCACACCGGGGCCCATCGGGGGGACGGCGGCGCCCATCATGGGGTCCATGCCGCCCTGGGCGACCTTCGTCTGCCCCGAAAACATGTTCATGATCTTGATGAAGTCGTCCTGCCTGCTCATTCGACAGCTCCCTTCTTATCTCTGTGCGTATGGAGGCAAACGCCAGGCGCCCTGGCTGCCGTACATACCCTGGATCAGCGGCGATAGCTGACCGGTTGCCTGTCCGAATCCTTCACGCCTGGCGGCGTCTATCCTCGGCTGAGCCAGCATATTGGCAAGCCCGAATCCGCCCACGCCGGCGCCGACGCCTACCACCCACTTCGGGATGGTATTCCCGCCCTGTCGCAACCCTTGCTGCTCGATTGTCTGCCTGATCCACGGCATGAGCTTCGAGAAATCCAACGCCATCTTATTCATGCCCTGCATCATGAGATATCTTTCAAGATCGGTCATAGTGCTCCTTCGGCAGAACTCCTCCCTGGCCTGAGTATACGAGATTGCTGCCGTTTCTTCAAAACCAAGTCAGCCGCTTCCGCCTGCCTAGTTCAGCACCTCACCCGTAACGGCGTCGATCGTATTCTGCTGCCGGTACTGCGGGCCTACCGCGCTGTTGATCCTGTACGGCAGGATATCGCGCATCACCTGGACGAGCGGTGCTGGATCGCGATCATCCGGCTTCTTGCTCCACAGCAGGTCGACGGCATTGGTCAGCCTGCCGGCGAATACGCCGTAGAGTTCTTGCGTGGGGAAATGATACCGCGCTCCGTTGAAGATGATGACCTGATTCGCCTGATCGAGAAACGGGCGCTTGGTCCTGTTATAGACCGTATGGACCTTCTCTACTTCTCCTCCGGCCATGACACTTCTCCTCCCTCTTCCGTGTCGTTATCCGGCTCGCCAGCCGGGCCTACGGCGGCGCTGGCTACGAAGCTGTCGAACAACCGATCTATCTCCTGCATGGTGGCGTTGAAATTACTGCGCACACGCGATGGATGGTCGGGGATGATCTGGCTGTAGACGTATTCCACCATCGCGGCATCTACCGGCCGAGCGTTGGCATTGTTGAATATCGGCTTCGCCTGATGATCCTCCGGGATGTAGGGCAGAAGCGTCTCCAGGGCAATCTCAGTCAGATGCTTCACGATGATGAGATGCTTCAGCCTCTCGTGAGCCATCTCAGGCGTGATGCCGGCCCGCCCGTGTGTATTCGCCGACTGGTCCATTACTCTCCCTTCTGAGGTATAAATACTATAGGGGTAGGCATTACACCGAAAGGAGGTGATAATGTCGAAGCCCACTTCAGAGGCCCCCTCCCGGAGCGAAAGCTCCAATGGAGGGGGCGGGTCCGCTCCGGAGGGCGGGAGTAAAGGCTCCCGGCCCTCCGGGGTGACGGAGCTGCCCACGACCATGGGGCAGCTCCTATCGTATTCCTCCCTCCTGGTCGGCAGCAGCGGTCGCTGACGGCGGCGTCTGCTGATCCAGGGATGTGAAAAGGTCAGGCTCTGGGGGGTCCGCTACCCCCAGGGCCTGACGCATCTTGTCCAGAGCTATTTTTTTTATCTGCCTGACGCGCTCCTTGTGCAGGATCAGATGCGTGGCCACTTCAGCCAGGCTCTGCTGCTCACATCCGATCCCGAAGAGCCGCTTGATGACACTCTGCTCCGTAGGGGTGAGTGCCGCCATCGCCGTCTCGATCTGCTCCGCCATGTCGAATCGATCAGCTTCGCCGTTGTCGGGGGTAGCCAGGAGAGGCTCCGAAACGGTGTCCAGCGGGGCGAAGTTCTCGACGGCGTTGCGTGTGGCGCTCAGCAGGGCGTAATTCATGCCTTCGCTTTCAGCCAGATCGAGGCTGTCTTCTATGCCACGGCCGGTCTGATTGCTGATCTGATCGGCCTTCTTCCTCAGATTCTGGATGTTGTAGATGCATGGATGGGGCACCTTGATGACGGATACGTTGGAGGCTATCAGCTCTGAAACGTACTTCCTGACCCAGCAGTAGGCATACGTGGTAAAGCTGAATTTGCGCATCGGATTGAAGCGATCGATGGCCTGGATGATTCCGTCGATGCCGGCCTGGATCAGATCGTCAAACTCGAGGTGATGCGAGAAGGAATAGCCCCTGGCCACCCGGAATACGAAGGTGAGGTTGGAGAGGATCAGTATCTCTCGCGCCTTGGCATCGCCCTGCCTGGCCTTCAGGAAGAGTTCAGTTTGCTTGTCGCGTGGAAGCGGCGGGTAGCGTCTGGCGACCCTGAGGTATAGCCTCGGGATCTCGCCTTTCAGTACGGCTGCACGCGGCTTAAGAGATTTCACGCCTACTACCGCTCCAGAGGGGACCTCCTGCTCATGGCATCCTCGAAGGCCTGCTTCTCCGCCGGATTATAGCATCTGTAGAATGCCAGAACAGAGCACATCCCATCCTTCGAGAAATTGACGTGTACGTTGCTGAGGTCGATAGAGTTATTGTCAGAGCGCAGCACTTCTCGCAAGCGTTTGCTCTGCTCTTCGTCGCTCATGTCGGCGACGTATTCGAAATCAAGCATCGATTTGGGGATTTCAGGGCGTAGCTTGCGTCCTTCTCTCTGATCGTCGAATGCCATGTCGTCCTCCCATTCGCTGACTTATCCGGCAGGCTTGTTGTTGGTGTAAGCCGTCAAGACGTCTACCACCTGTTTATACGTCTGCGGATCGGTGTTGAAAAGCGACTTCAGGTAGGTGTCGCGCTCCTCAGTAGGCCACGCTGAGATTACCTGAGCGATATGCTGTGGCGAATACGTCGCCGCCTGCTGCGCCTGCTGAGGCGGCGGGACCATGCCGCGCCCCATGAGTGAGAAGTCGAATTGCCTCTTGTCGGCGCGGTTCTTGCTCCACGTCGCGTTCGACATCCGCTCCATGAGGTAGGTGTCGCGAGCCATGCTGGCCTGATTCATCGCAGCCGCCGATTCGGCATTGGCACGCTCCATCGCCAGGATGTTGGCCGCCAGGTACACTGCATGGTCGCGGGTATAGCCCAGGGTGTTTTCGAAGCGATCGACCATGCTGACCACGCGATCGGCCATGCTGTCGATCTGAGCCAGGGTAAGCTCCACGGCTGTAGCGGAAGCCGCCGCCTGCATGTCGGCATTCGAGCGGGCCATGCTGGCCTGCTGGATCTCATTCAACTCGGCGGTGAGATTGGCCATCGTCCTGGCTTCGTCAGCCAGAGCCTTCATCTCGAGTTCGGCATCCATTCCCGCACGCTCGAGCATCGTCTTCTGAGAAATCAGCTTCGCACCCGCCGCCTGCAGATCCCACTGACGCTGCATCACGTCGTCGAGCATCTTGAACGATGCCAGGGTGATCTTGCACTTAGGCAGGCCGAAGAATGCCCTGACTCTGGTATTCAGGAAGTCGACCAGGCGCTGCATCAGCTTGCGCTGTACCAGGAAGCCGTTTTCCAGCACCCTCATGCTGATGGAATTGCCGGCGAAGTTGGTGTTGCCGCTGAACACGCCGTAGGGCAGCCCGATGATCATATACAGGTCTTCACGAGTGGACTGCATCTCGGGCAGAGCCATAAAGCTGCGCCCGGCGGCGGAATTGAGGTAGCTGACCCGGGTAGGGAAGGGTGAAATCATCGCCCCGCCGGGGTCCATTACGGATTCCTCGTAAGCCGTCATCAGCTGATTGCGGATTATCGCGTAATCCATGCTGACACCCAGCATGGTAGGCGGTAGTTCGGGTGATATCACGGGGGCGGGGTTGATCTGGGCAAAGGCTGCGGACTCCATCCCGCGATAGAGCATGGCCATGAAGTAGATGGTCTGCAGGCAGGAGATGATGATGGGAAAGCCCCATTCCGCACCTGCTTCACGCGACGGTGAAGGGGCCTTGAAGTGGAAGATGTCAGATGGATTGAGCTCGATGGCCTGATTGGTACTGCAGGCCTTGAGCACCTTGATGGGTGTATGATCCAGCGTCAGGCGATCCTGCTTGCGGATCTTCTCGCGAGTCTTCTTGGAGGGGGTGTAGGTGTAGTAGTTGTACCCCGACAGCTCTACCGACTCGATGTCGACTTGAAAAATGTTCATCTGGATCAGACGCAGGTCTTCGTAGCGATCCGACGGTACGTCCTGCCCCGACATCTCTACCTGTCTGCCGCCACACTTGGGGCAATCGCCCTTGAACGTCTTGCCGTCCCACACCAGGTTGGTCACGTCGTCCGGCGACTGCAGGAGAGCATCCAGCTCGTCGTTCTGAATCTGCTCCTCGTTCATCGTCCCACGCCGCGCCTTGCGCTGCTCCCACAGCTTGGCGCATGCGCTGCATCTGAGATTGCGCCTCCACGGCGTGACGAGATGTGGGATGGCGTTGCCGTAGAGAATGTAGTCCAGATTGAGCCCGATCATCGCGTCGTGGATGTTCAGTATCTGCTCGAAAATCTCCTGGTAGGTGTCCTGAATCTCCTTCGGCGACTTGAACAGGCTGCGGTCGATCGAGAGATCGTCGCCGGCCTCTTCGCCTTCGACGTCGTAGATGAGATCCGTGATGGGGTATTCGGCCATCTTATACATGGCACGCCGCACGGCACCGTTGGTCTTGTAGATCATCCAGGCTGTCCTGAAAGCCTGCTTGATATCGTTGGGGTAGTACCTTGAGGAGAGGGTGCAGAATGGATTGGGGGCTGATGCGATGGATTCAGCGCGTCCCCCTGCAACCGCATGGCTGGAATTGCTAGGCGATATCGCCATCTTCACCCCGCTCTATTCTTCGCTCGGCATCGTGCTTTGCCTTGAGATAGGTATCGATGGTTGCGGCACGCATCTCGGCCTCCTCAATCTCCTCGGCATCGTCAAGAACGTCGTCGCCTCCATTACGCTTACATAACACGGATAGCGCGTGATTTACAAGATCGCCCATGTCGGATTCCATGCCTTCGCCGCTTTCCGGCATCCTGACGTAGCCCTGGGCGAAGAGCATCGCCGCCATCAGCCATATCACCTCTTGGGAAAACTCACGCTTCGGAGCGACGCGCTGCATTACGTCGACGGCGTAGGCGATATGGGCTGGAGACAGCATGGCGGCCATGTTGACGTTGATCGGCACGCCGTTCAACGCCAGGGCGGATTGCGAAAACACGTGCCAGTTGGTCCACGGGCTGTTCGATATCTTGATGAAGCGCATCGCCTGCAGCTTGTCCAGATTTTCACGCGGCCTGTCGTGGAGATTGAGCTCGTCATGCAGCTCGTTGTCCAGCACTTCGGGATCCCATCCCATCCACCGCTCGCCAAAGGTCTTCGTAACGGCCTTGGCCAGCTGGATGGGCGGGATCAGCGGGTTTTGCAGCATCTCAACGAGCTTCATGCACTACCGTTCCGCTCCGGCGTTAGCCTCAAGCACGTCACGTCAGTTGGCCGTATTGTTCAAGACGTCGAGCAGCATCTGCTTATGAGGCGCCGGCAGCGCCTTCACCACCGTCTCCGGGTCCTTCCGCATCCTGTCGATGGTCTCCTCGTCGAGGAAGGCTTCGAGCAGCGGCCTCTGCTTGTCGATCAGCCGGGTGATGTCGTCGGTATTGATCGACAGCGTGCCGATGTTGAACGCCGCTGCCGTCTTCTTTATGGAGATCACGCTTTCTACGGCATTGGGGAAGTGCAGGCCGTAGTAGTGATGCAGCTCGTACTGGCGATCGATGGCGTCGACGCCTACGGCGAGATCGCGTGGACTGGCCTGTCCGATCTTGGTCATCAGCGCCACGTAGGCCACGCGGGCGGGGGTAGGCGCCATCACGGCTCTGCTGGAGATCCACTGCTGGGCGTAGGGATTCAGCGAGGCGTTCTTGGCGAGGTAGCCATGTATCGAGGATTGCTCCGGGATGGGTATGCCCATCTCCTGAGCTCGCTGAGCCACGTTTTCGGCGTATTCGAAGGCGTACTTCGCCGCCATCTTGTGTCTCAGCCCTTCGAAGTTGTCGATCCGCAGCCTTACCTGGGCTTCGTTGACGATGGGGTACTTCTGCAGCGGCTGGCCGTTGAGCGAAGTGTTGATGGCGTATTTCTCCATCGTGGTGGCGTAAGCCTGCTTGACCAGCCCGGCGTAGCGCATCCTGGCTTCCTGGTTTTCCTTGACGACGCACACGTTGGAGGGGATGAAGCCGCGTGTGGAGGCCTTCTTCACCAGTATGCCGTCCGGCCGCAGGCCGAATCTCTCGTGAGCCGCCTCGAGGCGATGATTCATGATGACCTGAGCTTCCTTAGGCAGCGCCGAGCCATTCAGGTAGAAAGAGACCTTCGACATGATCGTCTCGGCAGGCGACGTCATGGGGTATCTCCTGATCCTGTTGGCTGAAGCGACGAGGATGAGTCCGAAGGCGTCGTCAGTCTGCTGATCCAGCTCTGACGAACTCATCAGCGAGCCCCCCAGGGATCTGGCCGTCTTTTCCAGGGCGTTACGATCAAGCTGCCCTGCCTGCAGCATGTCGTAGTGGTCAAGCACCAGCGAGTTGATCATCTTTTCCTCCTAGGGGGCCAGATCGTTTATTGCCCGATCGATCATGAAGTAAGCCGTCCGGCTCTTCAGTCTGGTTATCAGCGTGTCGCCCGGTGGTGCGGCAACCGCTGCCGCGCCCGGAGGATCGCCGTCATCCTCGATGACTTCACCCTCCTCGAAATCGCCCACCACGTCCTCTACGACAAGATAGCCCCTCGAGGCGTCGGAAGGCACGTCGTCTACGATACCAGCCATCGCTCCGCTATCCTCACCGGTCAGCGTGGCCTTTTCGTTGAATGCCGCGACCTTATTGTCGTATCCAAGCCGGCTTTCGCTCAACTCGAGGATCAGCTCCACCTCGAGCGTGCCGAGCATGTCGCGGAAGGTATCCTCCTCGATCACACAGGCACATATGCCGTTCACCGCATCGTCTTCGCCGGAATCGCACTGCAGGACGACGGAGGAGGTGCGCTGCGGGTAATTGGTGAAGCGAAGCTCCAGCTTGGAATAACCTGTGAGATTGACCGCCAGCCCGTCCAGCGTACGGACGGTGATGGCCAGGTCGCCCGCCTCGCCATGCTTCAAGCGCACGGGATCGAGCTCGATCATCACGCCCTGTAGTTGCACCCCTACCACCTCCTTCCCTAAGTATACCTCAGAATAGAAGTGGCACGTTTAGCCCAACGGTGATCCGCGAAATGGATAGATCTTCTACGTTCCACTCGTAAGCTCCTTGAAGCCTGATCGGGGTATGGCGCGGGCAAATCTCGATGCTGCCGCCCACTCCGACGTAGACGTCGCCGCGATCTTCATTCCAAAGCGATACCTCAGCCGCCGGCGTCAGTGCGTGTACGTTGGCCACGCCGAGGAAGTCGTTGACGAAAAACGTCTCCAACCCGCCGGAGATGCCATGGATGGACGGCCCGGCGACAATGGCCAGATCCACCCCGATACGATCCCTGTCGATTACCAGCTGGCCGGTTTGCGGGTCAACGTAGACCCTGATCTTGCCCGAACCCGTCGTGGGGATCTTGATGAGCTGATAAGTCAGGCTATCCGTCGTGGGTACGTAGATCACCGTCTCGCCATGCCCGGCGGAAACCTCTCCGACGGTGAAGGGCGGCTTCGGCTCCGGCACCTGAACGACTTCCGGCTTGCCCGAGCCTGGGATTTGAGGATTGGGCACGGGTGTCACGATATGAAAGAGATTGTGCAGAAACGACCCGCGAGGCAGCTTGTCGCATCTGGAGGTGACGGCTACGGCGATGGCAAGCACCAGTACGGCTACGGCAAGCCAGAGCGCTATTCGCTTACTCATGGTGCTCCTCCTGCAGATACAGCGTCAGATAGCCGCGAACCTGCATGTGCGGATACGCAGACGAATTGTCGATCTGGACGCATAGCTCGTATTCAGTGTCGGGCGTGACGCTGATGTTGACGTTGGCGTCTTCCATGAAAACGTCAGTCGAGGGGAAGGCGGCGCTGCCGTTGGAGCCTACGTCGATGAGCTTTACTGCCGAACTGCTGTCGCCCTTCACGCGGATGAACAGCTCGCCCGTGACGTCGGCTGCGCCGGCGTATCCGCTGTTCTGGTAATTCACGAATACGGCACGCTTGATGGTCATGGTGCGTCCGTCAGCCGGGCCGGGCGTCCTGAAGATCAGCGTGGGCGGGGTGTTGGGATTCGTGGCAAGGCCGTGGAACCAGATCCGCCCGCCCTTCTTCCACCAATCCGCCCCCATACCGTCCCCGTCTCCATCATCCGTAGCCGGCCCGCCGGCGTTATCGTTTCTCCACAACGCGCCCAAATCGCCGCAGATGTTGATGATGATGGGGCGAGACGGCAGCTCGGCGGCGGGGCCGATCGATATGCTTTCCGTGGCGCCACCGCGCACGACCATGTCCGGGCCCACGTATTTGCACGTAAGGTTGACCACCCCACGTGCCGGGTTGATGGGCACGATCGAGTACGATTCAGCATCTTTCACGATCGGAGCCTCGACGTCGCACGGCTTGGACAGCACTTCCGGCCCGACGGCTTCGTCTCTGATCCACAGCTTGGCGAAGCCGTGTGGCAAGCTACGCTGAGAGATCAGCTTGTAGCTGCCGAGGGTGTGATAACTCGAACTCCTCTTGTCGATATCCAAGTGTGGTTCGACGTTGACGTCGCCGGGCACCCAATCCGTCTTTATCCCGCCCCATGCCGTATGGATTTCGCGGTACATGTCCATCTTGCGGATGCCGAATCGGGCCTTTATGCCAGTCGGGACGTGGATTGCAGTCAGCTCGCGTGCGGGGGTGGAGCCGCGATCGAGCTTGAACGGCCGTGCTTCCCAGCCATTCAGGACGTAGTCGCCGAAGAGTATCCTGGCGTTGTAGGCGTGAGCTATCGAGCTCTGGCGGAAGCTCAGCAGGTACAGCAGATGCTCTTCGTCGTTGAAGATTCTGAACGGCACGGTGGCTTGCAAATTACACCTCATGCCGCAGGTGTAGACGAACGTCTCGTTCTGCAGTATGTCGTCTATTACTTCCGTAGGATCGATGATTTCGGAAGGCGTCCAGAAGAATCTCCAGATATCCCTGACGTCTTCCACTTCAGGGGCATTCATGCCGGGCTCGTATCTGATCCGCGCTACGAGCAGTTGTGAGCCGTCTTCAGGAGCCGCCAGCACCGGCGACAGGCTGAGCCGCGCTCCATCGAGCCGTTCGGCATATTGCGCTTCCGGAGGCGAGCCGGGGGCGATCTGCTGCATCGTACGCCGCAGAGGGACGTGCTGCAGCGTCACGTACTGATAGCCTACCTGCTTCTGCACGGCGATCTTGGTCCTGAACCAGTTGCCGGAATACATCTCGCCGCTGGGGAAGATCGCCGGCCCGGCGAGGAAGGTGATGTAGAAGACGCCCTCCTGCTCGATACTGCTCTCTATAGCCGCTGGAGCGAAGCTGTCGGGGAGGAAGCCGGCGCTTTCCGTAACGATCCTGGTGGCTTTGAGGATGCTACCGCCGTGTAGCGCCTGAATGGCACCGAAAGCCTCGCCCAGCGACATTTCCATCCTGTCGACGTATCGAAGTCGATCGTTCACCGTCTACCGCTACCCTTCGTACTTGAAATACAGGACGACGTAAAGCCCTGACGGATTGATTTTGTAATCCCCCGGCCCACGCTGGATCAGCACCTGCACGTCTTCGTTGAGCGTTATCTGATCGGTAAACGCCCGCGAGCTGGCTCCGTAGCCATCCGTTTCCCAGGTGTAGGCCGAGCCGCCTCCAGCCCCCTTGACTACGATAGTGGCCGTATGGTCAGTGGCCCCCGCAGGATCGAGGGGGCGCCACTTGTCGGAGTCGTGAAGCGAGCCCTGTACGAAGCCGGTGGAGGCGTACACGAGCCGCGCCGGAGCGCCGAGGTCGAACTGATTGAGCAGGTATCGCGCCGGCAGTTCAGGCGGCCACACGCCGAGGCCGGCCGGCGAGCCTGCCCCCTTATACTCAGGGGCGTAGACTACGGTCATGAAGTCCCAATCCGCACCGCTTTTATCGAACGGATGATCCAGAAGCTGGGTGTCATTCGCTACGTCATTGCCCGACGCGATGATCTGAGCGTAGAACGTCACTCCGTCGTTAGCCTGATTCTGTACCATATACAGGATGTCGTCGATCGGGCCCTCGCAGGCGACGTACTTTTCATCCATCAAGTCGGCTGCAAGCCACGGCGTCCCTACGTACTCCCTGGCGAACAGCCTGACAATCCTGTCGCGGCTGTATTCCGCCGGGATCTTGATCCTTATCAGATCGCGTGTGGCGTAAGCCATTGACGAGGTGAGATTCAAGATCGGGCACGCGCCTACGCAATTCGGCGGACTGGGCACGCGGATCGGCGTAGCCAGGACGGCTGGAGCGGAAATCCGGTGGTGAAACTTGTTGCTCACCCGATACACTTCGACGTCGTACTCGCAGCCGGCGGTGACGGGGATCAGGCAGCCGCATCGCTCACCCGCTTCAGGCAGGTTAGGCACGATGGTCTGGATCGATATCTTGTGCTCGCCATGCTCACAGGTAGGCATCGCCAGTACCTTGTAGTAGATCAGGCCATGCAGGGCGTTCACCTCTACCTGAGGCGGCACGCTCCACGACACTTCGAGCACGTAATGCTCTCTCACGTTGGTGAAGATGGAGTGCTTGTCGACAGGCGCACGGCCGGCGCCGCCTTCGAGCTGAGTCTGCCGATGATCGTAGAGCCTCTTGTACGCCACCGTCAGATTGGCCGGCTGAGGCGCTATGCTGCTCTGAGGATCCCAGATGGATGAAGCGTAGTCGCCTATCATCGTCAACTGACTGGACAGCCGGCGATCCGTTATCTGGAAGCCGGCATCCAGCACCTTGATGTCGGCCAGCCGTATGGAATGGCGTGGCGGCGGCGTAGTGGCGCTCTGTATCACCAGCTGGACGGCGGAATGGCCTATGGCGTACACGCCATGGCTGGCACCCGCTACGTGGTAGGGGTGTGAATAGGCTGTCACCGACTTCAGATACGCCGCCAGATCGCGATTCTGTGTGGGTGATATCAGGCTGGAAGGGATATCGACTGCAAGGCGTGTCTGCGAAGTAGGCGGGACGAAGAGCGTGTAGTCGTCAAAGACTACCGAGCCGAGCCTGATTACAAACTGGCCGTTTTCGGCCCACACGAGGAATTCGTCGCCATCGGCTATTCTCAACCCGGGCGTCTGTATGATGGCCTTGAGGTAATCCTCGAGGTTATGGTCGAGCACGTCCTGCAGATCGGCATACAGCTCTTCCAGCGCGACTTGAAGGCCCGACTCAGCTAAGTACCGGTGCATGCTGCAGCTCCTTGGCCAACACGATCCTCAGATTGCCGGCCAAAACCAGGCCCCAGAGAGAGGCGTTGCCTCCTGTCCCTTCCGTGTACTTCAAGAACACGCCAAACTCCGCCGGAGCGTCGTAGTTGACCGGCCATTCCGCCGACTTTCTCAGCCTGGAGCAATGGTATTTATCGGCGTTGGGTGCGGCTGACCACGGATTCCAGTCGGAGGGGAAGTCTTCCTTGCTGAATACAAGCCTGGTTTCGGCATCGATTGCCGATCCTACGATCAGATCCAGCCGGTCGTTCTGAATCTTAGACACCGGATGGCTCGATCCTGCCGGATGAAACTCCAGCCGCCTGATGACGTAGCGGCGGTTGCCGGCTGAGATCGGATTGCGGAAGCGGAGCAACTGGATGCCTCCGGTGCAGTCGAGATTGTTGTCATCATAACGGCATTCCTGAGAGATCGGCAGATCGATCGTTATCTCCTCCGGCCCCGCCGCTTCCATCGAGGAGCCGCCCGACGATCCTACGAACGCCGTCTCCGACATGACGCAGCTCGATACGGCTCCCGCCGGCCCTCGCGCTCTCACGATGAACCAGCATTGCATTCCCTGTGGAATGACGTAGCGAAACGTGCCATCAGGGCCGTCGTGGATCAGTACCCCCATGGGCTCCGTGATGGAAATCCCCACCGGCGGCACGCCCTCTACTCTGAAAATCTGGATGGCATTGGGCGGCTTGACCTGTTGGGACATCGAAGTCGTGATTTCGACGACGTTGGGGTATGAACCCTGCAGGTATCCAAAGGAAACCGTAGGCGGCGGCATCGGCAGCGTAGCGATATCCATCCCGGCGACAGCCTCGAGGGTTATCTCAGGGCCTTTCGATCGCAAGGGTGTATTCTCTACGGCACGCACGCCGATCTCGTATTTCATGGCTTCGCACACTTCGATCAAGGTAGACGCCTTAGTCCCGGGCACGTCGTCAGGCACGACGTGGTACATCGGATACATCCTGACGCCACGATTCGTGATAGGGGTGAGCCGCAATTCGTAGTACGATGCATCTCTGGCGCGATTCCAGCGGATTTCCCAGTACAGGCGGTTGGAGGCTTGATTCGACGCCGGCGACGTGACGTTGACGTTATCGCCGGGGTAGAGCGCCATCCGCGTCTTCAGCAGGTCGACTTGAGTGACTGACTTCACCTCAAGCCCTGACGGCTGAGCGGTGTAGGGCCTGTCGTAGCCCGTCATTACCAGCTGAAGACCGTATTCACCACGCATGTCGCTGAAGACCGGCTTGCCGTCTACCAGCGTGTACTTGCCGAGAGTGAGCGTCTCCTTGTCGGGCTTCGTAGCGAGCGCCTTCGTGAGCAGCAGCTCAGCGCCGTACCTGGCTATCACGTTATCGCCTGAGACCGGCGGCGCCCCCGTGGCGGGATCGACTGGATGGCCGGGTACGAAGCGTCCCGGCTTGTCGTACGTGGCCGTCTTACGGATCTGGACGAACACCGTTTCGCCAGGATCGATCGCTACGACGCCAGCCAGGGTAGCCCCCTTGCCGTCGATTACCGTGTAATCGGGAAACACCATCACGCCGACGTTGGCGCAGGTGATCTCGTAGCGGTTGCTCGGGGCGGGGGGAACTACCCTGATTGACACTGTGAAGTCGTCGTCAGTACGGCACTTGAAGCCAGGGCGGGCTATCATGGCGGTCATCCTGTTCATGACGTTTTCCGCCAAGGCGTCCTGAACTCCCATGACGTCATCGGCAATAGTGCCGATCAAGCCGTTTCTGACGAAGAACTTCTTCATCTACTTACTACCGCTCTCCTCCACCCACCGCACTCAGTCCAGATTCATCCTGTTGGTGATGGGCTTGCTGGGCTTGCTCTCCCCACCAGCCATATTGCCGGCCACCACGCGATACATCCTGTCTGTACCGGGGTAGTTGCCCACCCAGTTGGGGTGTGGGCTATTGGCCATGTCGGAGTAGAAGCGGCCGTCGGTGACGCGATAGGCGATCTGATGCACGTTGAAGTCGTTGATCTTGGTGCCTCCGGCGCCGGTTTCGGTTATCCTGACCCAGCGGGCGATCTGAGGCACGCTGATGGTCTCGTCGAGAACGCCCACCGCGCTGAAGGATGCTATCGGCTGCCATCCCACCGAAGGCGGCGTTGCGAAATCATGATCGTGTATCGAGACGGTAATCGCGCTGCCCGTGACGATTTCACCGGCGATGACGATCCTGGTCAACGCCCTCACTCCGTACACGGTGTAGTCGGGGAAGTACTGCTTGGCGTGCTCCGATTGCGGATCCCATCCCTCTGGCAGCATCGACGAATGCCCGGCACCGAGGTCGATGTCGATGTAATCGCCATTCGACACCGACACGGCATCGCCCAGGCCGTCGTAGATATGCTCCTCGTCAGTCCACCCGGTAGGCCCGCCCGTGGTGCAGTATGCCGAATCCTGCCAGGCGGCATTTTCTATCTCGACGGAGCCGCCTTCGAGAAGCCTGACCCACTCGTCAGGCTCGGAGAAGACCTCGAATGAGATGGCGTAATTGCAGTCGGCAAGCCGGGCGGGGTCGATCTGCCTCAGCCCGACAAGCTCCGCAGGCGGATTGCCATAGCTGCATCCGTCTTCCGTGCCGTCGGTGTCGTAGTCGAGCTTGAGACCGTGTGGGTGGAAGGCTATGTAGTATTTCTCCGTCGTGGTCGGCTGGAGGTAGATCTTCTCGGGTAGCTCGATGCAGTAGTCGACGTCTGCTTCGAAGCCGTTCGTGTAGCCGTTCTTTACGAGCAGGGCCTTATCGATAGTGATGGGATCAGAGTAGCCTAAGTAGTTGCCCACCATCTTGCCGTCATCGATTGCCCTGCGGTAAATCCCCAGTGTGATGTGATCAGAGTCCGGCGTAGTGCTCGTAGCTGCCAGCCTGAATCTCAGATACTTGATCGTAGCGCCGGGTGCGAGTGTGTTGGCCTTGCAGAGAAACGAATTACCCTTAAGCCCCGGGCTACCCGCCCTGTCGCGCACGCCCCAGCCGCTGAAGGCGAGATTGCCTTCACCAGTCTCGCACTTGAAATGGTTGTAAAGCTCGCCGGTATTTCTCTTCGCATTGATTATCGAACCCATGTCATCCTACCTCCCCGGTTAGTTAATTGTAGTCAGTAGCCATCGCCGGTACGCCAGGCGTGTCCAGGTCGCTTCCATACAGGGTAGTATACGGGGCTTCCATTTCAGGTGTCCCAGGCCTGGCGAAGGCCCCCGTCGCCATTTCGACTTCCGGCGTTGCCGGGAAATCGAACGCACTTGTCGCTATGTCGGTTTCAGGACGAGCCGGCACGTCCGCTCCCATTGAGGTCATCACTCCTTCGATTTGGGGTGTCCAAATGCTTCTGAGGTGGTAAACTATCAGGTACAGCGCTGTGCTCTTCTTGTTGCGAAGTATCAGCGGGGTGGGGTCGACGACGTCATACCGCTGCGTAGCCGGGCCGGCAGCCTTGGCCGTGACACCCAGGCCGTTGTCGATAATCTCGTCGTAGTAGAAATTACGCAACACGTTGTCGAGTTGAAGCGTGCCCGTGGCGGTGTCTGGATCGTACTCTTCGTCGACGACTTCCGCCGTCGCCCCCGATGCCGCTCCCGTGATGGTAGCTCCCGGCGTCATCGGCCCCATGGCGTTGTAGTAGGCCATACGGGCCGGTTCGCAGGATTGTAGGTTGCCATCCATCTCCACAACCATCGTGTGGTGCGAAGCCAGTGCCGAAACGCTGAAATGCCTGCATAGATCAGGCAGCGACACCAGATCGTGTACCTCAGCCGCACGTGTCAGCGCTCGCCACGGCTCCAAAACGGTGCGTACACCTACGTCGCTCCACGTCCAGTCGTCATTCCTCACCTTGAATGCCAGCCCGGTGGTGTTGTCGATCTGATACGGCCGGCGGCCTTCGAGCATGGGATCGACGATCAGCCAGCTATTGTCGTCGGCTATGTCGATTACGGTGCAGCGCTCCGTAGTGAACGGCCAGTCGTTGATGATGGAGATGCCCAGCTCGAGCAGATTGGCCACAGGCCCGCCCTGCTGCACACGCATCAGCCCGTAGATGCGATCTATCGTATCCTGCTCGTCATGGGTGAGGTCGAAGTACTCCACCAGCGGGCCGAAGCGGCCGATGATCTCCTCCACACGCTTCTCCGAATAGAGCAGCGCCCACATCGAGGAAGCCCACACCGTATCCGCGCTGAAAACGATCCGCCCCTGTCTGCCTGAGCGGTTGTAGGCATAGAAGGCGTAGTGATTGTCAGCGTAGAGATAGACCGTAGGGCTGTTGATGAAGTCGGTCAGGGAGTAGATCATCCTGAAGCGCTCGGGAGCGAAGAAGGTATGCCCCGTCGGATCGTCAGGATCGCGCAGGCAGTATTCCACACCCTCTTCCCGGGCACTCTCGTCAGGCATGGTGTCTACGAATGCCAGCTCGACCGGCATGGCGGGGATGATCGGCTTGACGTAGCCATCTGCAAACAGCGTCGCCTCGTGCTGACGCATGGTGCGGTAGGCGTTCATCACGCTGGCGAGGAATTCCCAGGCCATATGAGCGGCATTGAAGTGACACTTGTTCAGGTAGCCCTCGTAGCAGTCCCTGATCCTGTCCCAGATAAATCTGTACGACTGACAGTTCAGCTTGTGTGAATGGGCTTCGTAGTTCTTGCCGTTGTCGATAATCTCGGCGTATCCGGGCTGCTCGGCCATCAGTCGCTTCCCGCCGTGAATGAGACGTCAGTGGGGAGGATGGCCCACATCTGATGCGCCTCATCGGTCATGGTAATAGCTCTACGACGACCACCGCTCCCAGGTAGAGCCACGTCGTCGCTATGCGTCGTCACGTCGCCGTTGTCGGCGTATTCGTCGACTTGCCAGCTCACCACGTCGACATCGGTAACGTTTTCCTGCTTGTTGAGGTAGTCTTCCAACTCGTCCCAGCTAAGCGTGCCGCCGGCCATGCCAAGGACGTAGTCGACGACCAGCTGCCTGATCTCCGTACGAGAAAGGCTGCCTCGATAGTCCAGGACGAGTGAGGATATCCTCCACGGATTGCACGCCCTGGCGAGGTAGTCGTCCGTCGAATTACGCCGTGAGGGGTTGTCGATGTAGGTCTGTACGGTTTCGATCGCGTTGTAGGTGAGGAACGTGATCCTCACGTTGGAGCCTACCACGCCGGGCTCGAACAACAGCCGGCAGCGCTCGCGTGCCGAATACCTCAGCGAGGGGTATGGCGCGGCATCGAACGAGTAATCCGTATCCTCCGTCAGGAATACCCCCGTGCCATGTCCCTGTGCGTCGATCAGCTCTATGCTGGTGACCCACATCACGGGCCTTACCAGCCCGGTGGCGATATGCGTGTTGTCCGGTACGAGCCATTCCTGAGCATCGACGTTGTAGAGATCCATGGTGTGCTGGGCAAGCTGAGACGAATCCCTGAGATAGATGTCGGCCTTGCCGCCTACGTGGACGTAATCGGTATTCCAGTTCTCGAGATGGATCGTATCCACGAAGAGATTCGACTCCGCCTGCTGCTCGAGATTGGAGGGGAATTCGCCTATCAGAGCGATTCTGATCCGCTTGTCGGCCGGCGAGCGGTAGGTGGACACGGGGAGCTTGCTGCTGGCGAGCAGCATCCCGCCGGAAGTGCCTGGCTTGTTGCGATGATAGTCCAGCAAGTCCCACGACGCGGTGGCGTAGTTGTAGCCCAGCATCTTGATGCCGGGCGCTTCACGGTCGTTATTCGCATCATCCCAGCCGGTGGCATACGCCCGTGCGGAGGCGTAGCAGCCATCGGGGAAGCTTGCGGCATCCATCTCGAAGTAGGCGATTGGATGCCGGTTAGTGTAGTACGAGATGTAGAAGTCCTCCAGGCTCCACTGATGGCCGTCGCTGTAGCTGGTGGCTATTCCGTAGTAGGTGGCATTGGTCATGCCATGCCGGTAAGCGCCCCACGACAGGGTAGGCTCGACCTGGAAGGGCACGCCACGCTCCGTCAGGTAGAAATCCAACCCACCGTCAGGGCGAAACTTGAGCTTGAACGAATACCACGTGTCGGGATCGAGCGGCTTGCTTACGCTGGCCAGATAGGCGGCATCGCCCCAGCCGGTATGGATCACGCGATCGAGTACCACTTCACGCACGGCGGTGGAATTGCGCACGACGAAGATGTTGTGGCGGCCGTCGGCGGCTGACTGGCCATTGAGGGGCATGACGGCGATTCCATACCCGTCGTAGAACTTGAAAGTCGCCTCCGGATCCTGAGTGGGGCCCTGCCGGTAGGCGGTGATGAAGAGCAGGCCGGGATCGTTGCGATCGTCAGACGTCATGAATTGCCCGCTGAGTACCGTATCGTCGAAATCATGGCCATCGCCCAGCGGCGCCGGGAGACGCCTGATGATGCCCGGAGCGGTGTAGGCAAAATCCGCCGGAGTGAGTTCGGGGAGGATATCGTCCGGGCTGGCCCCTGGCACTATTCCGCTACTGGTAAGGACGACGTCGGCCATTTCTCCTCCTCACGTCACGCAATCGGCGTGGTGGTAATATCGACAGCCGTAGCGCCCAGCACGAGCATCCCCTGATAGATGGTGACACTCGTGCCCAGCTTGCGCGTGCCGTACGGATAGCCACTGTCGGAGGCTATCCAGTTTTCGATATCCCTGACACGCTCGATCGATCTGTAGAGATTATCCGCCGGCGGCTCGAATCCATCTCCGAATATCAGCCCGCCGCGATGATGCATGTAGTCGAGATCGTAGGCGTACAGGTCTTCGTAGTCAGCCTGTGAGCATTCCTCCAGCCCGAGCATGGTGCTGTCGCCGGGCTGAGGCACTGCAGGGGTGGGCAGGCTGCCCTTCCGTGCGATACTGGCGTTGAATCTGGTCACGCCACGCTTCTTGCCCCAGAAGTCCACCCTGGAGTAGGGGTTGAATCCCTTAGCCGATACCGCTCCGTAGACGATGTCGCGTGTCATGCGCTCTTCGCCGGCGCCTACCACTTCCACGCTTCTCAGGCTGGGGAAGGCGGCCATCAATACCGTAGCGATGCTCATGTCGGTGATGAGGAGATCGCGTGTATTGACCGATCGCACGATCCGCTCGTAAAACTCCGTGTTGTCTTCCCTGTCGACGCCATTGCTGCAAGCCTGCAGGTTGGTCATATGGCTGATCCTGAAGGGGAAGGCGGAGACGCTGGAGCTGATGGCACCCGCCTCGACGTTGTAGCGCGTGCCGGGGGCGACAGCCTCGACGGGTACGTCGAAGCAGTACTGATCGCCTACCATGGAATGAGCCATCTGAGACGAGCTGATCGACACGTCGCGGATGGCCACGAACTTCAACCCGTCAGACGTGGTGAACAGCCATCCCGCCGGCACCATCACCGAAGTAGGGATCGGCATGTAGATCCTCACCACGGTAGAAGCCACTCCACCCTGCTTGCGCTCGAGCAGGAACATCCTGCCGATCCTGTCGAGAGCCTCTTCCGGCATGGTGGCGTAATTGCGGATATCCATCTCGCCAAGCATCTTGTTGATGGCTGATATCTCCTGATAGTACAGGATGGCGAATGCCTTGGCGAAGACGTCGCGCATGACGCCGGTCGAGGTATCGAGATTGGGGAAGTGTTCCTTGAGGAACTTCAGCACTACGTTGAAAGCCTGCCTCAGCATTACGCCTCCCTCCCTACGAGGGGCACTCCGGCGACAGCCACTTCGCCGGCCATGGACTCGACCCTGATGTTGATGATAAAGCCGCCGTTTTCAAGAGGGATGATGCCGTTGTCAGGGTCCAGCTTGAGCGATTTCAGCGTTTCGATCGGCGGCCTGATCTTGCCCATCTGCATGGCCTTGATCTGCCCCTCTACAGCCTGCACCGCGATGGGGAGATTAGTCCGCAGGCTGTCGTAAGCCTGGGCAAATTCCTGCGGCTTGAACGTCTCCCTGAAGCCGCCGCCGAGGTTAGGCTCGATCACGTCATGGCCGGGGGTGGACATCAGGCAGAGGATGACGTTCTGCAGCAGCAGATCCAAGCCGCTCTTGCTCAAGCTGGGATGCTCCTCGAAATCGAGATGACAGACCGTGTCTTCGCCGTCTCTGTAGTAGCTCACTGCCGGAATGTCGTTCATCGCCTATCCTAACCCAGCTCTCCTGTTGATAATCCTTCTGATAAGATCATTAGACTTGCCCCTGCTCCTAAGCGTAAGAATGTCGCGGAGGATGAAAGCACGGGGGTGTGGAATGGCCTCACGCTGGCTAGTAGCTGATCTGCCGTAGCGGCGAGCTTTGCAATCCCGTCGATGAAATACAGCCGCTGCCTATGCACCGCAAGCCACCTCCGAGATCTCTCCGATCTGAGCCAGCTCTTGCTCAATCGCGGTGAGCTTGTCCTTGATCATGCTCAACACCCCGAACTGATACGCCGGCAGCGTAGCCGAGCTGCGTAGCGCCAACAGCGATTGCGCCTGCTGCTCCTGGCTCACCTTCTCCAGGCGGGCCTTAACCCCGGCATTGCCGTTGTACGCCACCTGCAGGCCGCTCAGGCAGCTCATCAGGGTCGGAAGATCCTGGACTGCCTCGCTGATGGAAAGGCTCAGCAAATCGATCACAAGCCCCCGGGAGAGCAATTCCAGCGCCGCCCTCCAGCCCATGCCGTCTATCGCTCCGTAGATCCAGTCGAATACGTCGGACTCGTTGCCGTTGTAATGCTGGCACATCCTCTTGGCGTTGCGATCGCGTCCTACCACGTCGCGCAAGCCTGAGCGTACCTGATCGACTCTCTGGCGCCATGCTTCCCTGTCGCCTAGCAACCTTCCGAAATCGCCCGTCGAGCGTATGAATCTCTCCATGAGATCGACCAGACTTCCGAGAGTGATGTCCATCTCGGAAAGCGATTGATAGCCGTCGCGTGGATCGTGTGGATACAGCATGTACTTCAGCTCGTTGACGCCTTCGTTGTCTTCCGTCATCCCGCCGAGACCAAGGCCGCTGGCGCCGGGTAGAGTGGGCAGCACGTTGAGCGTATTCAGGCCCTGCATCCACACGGCGATCTGCCCCCTCCACGAAGCCACCAGAGCGGGGGCGCCTACGCGGTCCATCCGCGCTATGGCGGCCTCCATCTCTTCCGTCACCCTAAGTATACCCTCCATGACACTCTGCACCGTAGCGTCGCCGAAGAGTACGTCTACCGACACGCCCATCTGGATGCCGTCGCGATTCAAGGCATCGACGACCCTGGCGGCGGCTTCGATATCGGCCTTCAGGCGGTCGATTCGGTTGGACATCCTCAACAGGCAGCCCCAATGCTCCTGGATGGCCTTGATATGATCGCCTGCAAGCCTCAGGCGCTTCAGGGCGTCTCGCAGCGCGTTCTTCGGCTCGGGCCCGGAGTAGTCGTATTCGAAGGGATCGCCTCCGACGGCATTCAGTGCTGCCTGGCCGAGAGAGCCTATCAGGCGGCCGAGATCGTCTACGTCGGAAAGCCTCGAGTAGGCCACCAGCATGTGAGCCTGAGCGGCTTCGCCCTGACGGCGATCGAAGCTTCCCGTCGCCACGCCTATCTGTACGCGATTCAGCTCGTTGTACGACTGGCCCAGGCGCTGCTTCGCCTCACGGATGGCTCTGACGAGATCGTCCCACCATTCGTAGCCCGACAGGCCCTCCAGCTCCGCCATGAGCTGCTGTATCTCCTGATCGAGCAGGGCGCATCGATTGGCACGCTTCTCGAAGAGATCGATCATCTCGTCGTCCATCTTCTGCACGGCCGCCAGCACGATCTCGCGGGCGTATCTGGCGATGTAGCTCTTGAAAAACGCCCACGCGGCGGAGGGGAAGCTGAGCTGATTCCACTGCTTGCCGCTTGTCGCGCCGATGGAGATGTCGTCTACCAGCCGGTTCAGCTGATTCAGGAATTCAACCCCGATCTCGCCGTAATAGCCGGGGGCTTTCAGCAATTGCTGAATAGTCCGGCGGGTGGCGTCCAGAACCCGATCGCGGGTTTCCTGCAGGCGTACGCTTTTCTGCAGGGTGGCTTGATACAGTACGGCGGCGAAGCATCCGTAGAAACAGACGTCGCCGGCAGCGCTGGCCACCATGTCCAGTATCTCCTGGCTGCCCGGGATGTCATTCTGATTACGCGGAAGATCGCATCGTACCTCTGCCATGCTAGAGCATTCCGCTTCTCCGCAGCATGTTCGACCACCGCCGGCGATAGGCGTAGATCTGTGCTACGGGGACGTTGAGCTTGCTCGCTATGGTGGCTGAGTTGGCTTCGCCGGCGCTCATCATGTCCCACGCCTGGCGCTCCTTGCCCTTCAGGGAAGCTCGCAGATAAGCCGCAGCGTCTTCATGCGCACTGGTCGTCCTCTCGGAGGGCGACACGTCATCCTGGCTGAATTCCATGCTCATCAGACGCTCAGGCGACTTAGCCAGCCTGATCCTGGCGACCTGGTCTTCGGGCATCTTCATGTGCTTGGCCAGCTCGGCATCGGTAGGCTCACGCTTGAGCTTGCTGTAGAGGCTGCGTTCGGCATCGTCGATGCGGCCGTATTCGGAGGAGAGATATTCCGGCAGATACTTCACGTTCTGATGCTTCTGGACGTATCTGTTCATCTGCATCAGAGAATTGGTGGCATAGGTGCCGATGGCTGACTTGGTAGGGTTGTAATCCTTCATGGCGTCGCGGACGAAGATGTTGGCCTGAGCCTGCAGCACGGGGTAGGGGATGGGCGAGGCGGAGTACTGCGTGAGATTGCTCTTGATGATAGGCTGCAGCGAATCCAGCAACTGCTCCATGTAATCGTTGTCGCCGGATTGCTGCCACTTCAGCCACAGGTCCAGCTGCTTCTCATTGCGCGTAGTCGGCTCGGCGGGGGTGGGAGCGGGCGGCTGAGGGACGGTGGGCGTCGCTATCGGCTGAGACGGTTTCGGGGTGGCGATATTGCTCATTCCTTACTCCTCAGCCTCCTGTGTAGCCTCAGCCTGTCTAAATCCTTCGATGTTGACAGCCGCACTCATTCTCTCGATCAAGGCGCGATCGTCCCGCGTGGGGGCTCCTGGCACAAGTATACCCGCTGCCGCCCGCAGCGCCGGCGGGACCATGATGTCCTGAATCTCCTTCGTGAAGCACCCTCTCAGCTCGGCTGAGCGGGGGATCAGCTCGCCGAGAGCCGGGATGCCGTTTTCAGACGCCGGCTCGCCTTCGGCTACTTCCACCTCGCCTCCCTCGGCTCCTTCCTCGGATACGGTAGTGCAGGAATTGGTGGCCATGGTGTAGCCTCCGCCTATCACGAACCAGTCGGATGAATGCTCCGTCACGCCGTAGAAGTCTTCGAAGAGATGCTTGCGCCCTATCCACCCTCGCCTCCCGTAATACTTACCGAGCCATTCCGGCGTAACGTTAGCCGTACCGGCGGCAGCGGCCTTCCATATCTCGAAGAGCGCGTCTACGGCCATCTGTACGGCCTTGCGGCTTCGCTTGGCGGCTATCACGGCTTCCTTGTCCAGGTCCTCGGCGTAGTAGATGTGCTTGAGGATCGACATGTCTTCCTGCACTTCCTCGTCGCCTTCGCCCAGGCTGGCCAGCTCGCCCTCGAAATACCGCCCCAGGATCTTGGGGTAGATGTAGCTGCCGATGTTCTCCTGATGGTACATCGTCTGCTCGTACCAGAGCATCATCGGCACTTCCGACGTGGGGGCGTTGTAGGGGTGGGCGCGGCTGATCATCAGCGAAGTCGTCGAAGCGCCTTCCGCCGTGAAGGTAAACCTCACCCCGCCGAGATCGCCGATGACGTGATCGCCGTCTTCGCTCAGCAGCAGCATAGGCAGGCCGGGGACTACCTTGGGGTTGAAGCCGGTCAGATTGACGCTCAGAGCTACGCCGTTGTACTTGCTGTCTTCGTAGGACGTATTCAGGAAGCCTCTGACGTAATCCTTCCCGATATCCTCGATGGCTTCCGGCTTATTCGCCCCGAACGGCGACATATGGATGCCACGGAAGCGCTCTTCGGGCGAGCTGTAGTACTTGTTGCCCGCCAGGCCTTCCTTCACCTCTTCCGGCAGAGTCAGGGCGTTCGATCCGGTGACGTCTGTAAGGCGGCCCTCGCCGGTGACGCGGACGATGCCTCGTGTGGGCATTTCCTTGAAGTCGTAGGTGTTGGTGTAGCCGTCGTACTGATGTGGGAAGATCACGTTGCAGCGCGGGGGTGGAGCGCGGTAGAACTTCGGGGTGAACCACACCTCGTTCATCTGCAGCTTGGCCATGTCTTCGTCGTTAAGGCCGATATCGGCGGCATTCTCGACTATCTCGGTCCTGCATACCTCAATGTCGGACTTCGACAGCGGCCCGGATGGCGTGGTTTCGGCGACGATTCTGGCATTGATGAAGCTGGGGAAGGGTACGTTGATGCACTGATACATAAACGCATTCATGGCCTGCAGAACAGCCGTGCTGATAGGGGCGTCGCCCTTCACCTTCCCCATGGCATCCTCGAGCACGGACTTCATTCTGGAGGCGTTGAAGCTGCCCATCGCCTTGGGGTTGTCCAGAGCGTGCAGCCGCTGACGCAGCCTTCTCATCCGCCAATGGAGATGATGGTGGAAATCGGTATTCAGCCCGGCGCGGTCAAGCAGATTGGTGAAAGCCGTAGCCAGACTGTCGCTGTTGAACGAGGATACGATCGAGCTCACGCTGGCCGTGCCCAGCATGTCGTTCCACTCCGTAGTAGTGCCTGTCGAGCGTGCGTAATCGGTGAGGTAGGTGTGCAGCTCTACAAGATCACGCATCGCCCCTTCAGCTACGAGTTCGATGGTAGAGCCGGCCATCGACCGATTCTTCCGCACGACCTTCACCTTGCCTTCGCCGACGAAGTAGTCCTCCCCCGTGGTGACGTCCACTACGAAGAGGTGGATCATCGTGTTTTCCTGGACGCCATGCAGAGATACGTTGAAGCGGTATTCCAGGCCGTTGTCGTGAGTCTGGCCCGACACCGGCTCGACTTCTTCGTTGCGCCAGTTGTAGACAGGCTTGTCAGCCTCGTCTATCGCCCAGTAAGGCGGCCAAAGATCGGGATCGTAGGGGATGACTGCATGGATGATAGACGCAGTAATGCCCCCGGCACTGAATGACGCCGTAGCCTGCAGAACGGGGTAGAGCACGCCCTCGATGTACGCATACGGCACGAGCTTGGAAGTGGCTACCTGTGTCCGTGTCTGCATTTACGTCGTCCCCACCCCGCCGCCCGACAGATAGCCGCCCTGATCGCCGAAGCCGACATCGCCCTCATCGGAGTACTCCACCTCGTCAGGGTGCGATGGCTTGACCTGAGGCTCGTAATCCTTGATGGCATTCATGTTGACGTCGGCGCCTTCGACAAACGTGTCGCCCTTCCAGCGGTAGTAGCCGTTGCGTGCCGAAAAGCCCGGGGCTGGATACATCCTCATCTCTGGAAGCGGGATGTCGTCAGTGATGTAAACCTGGAGGGCAAGCCCCGTGACGGGCTCGCCGGCAGCACTCTTGCGATGAGAATAGGCCAGCGGGTAGCCGCCGTAGAGACGGGCCCCCTCGAGGAGATACCATCTCCACTTCCTGGCAGCCAGGACGGCCCCACGCATGTACTGCTGCCATGACAGTTCGAAGGCACGATCCCAATCGAAGTTGCGTGAGTCGATCAAGCTCATGTTGAACGTGTAGATTCGGTAGCGCTCCTTGTTGAACTCGAGCTGCGTGCCGTGGAAGGACTGTTTCACGGAGAAGTTTTCCCTGATGTCCTTCGATACGTGGTCGAGGATGAAGTTGGTAGTGGCGTACTTCACCTTTCCGTCGATGGACATCACTCGCATGGTGGCATATCGAGAGGGATGCAGCTCGATGCCTCCGAGATCGCCGGGGCGAAGCGCCGGCATGAATCCAGCACGCAGGACAGGCTCGATCTTGAAGCTTTCGGCGCTGACGTCGGGCAGCAGATAGGGTGAGACGAGCACGTCGACTTCAAGCGCCGCCGGCGCCCCGCCGCCCCTGCCGGCCACCGAGCCGCCCAGCGTGAAGTACCCCCTGTCAGGCAGAGCGTTGAGAGCCTCTACCACGATCTGATTGCTCATGTCCACCCCGCTCCAGATAGCCAGGCTCTCCACGAATTCCTTCATGCTCATTGCGTAGAGGGCCCCTTCGGGGTGGTACGACTCAGTCCAGGTGCATTGATCGCCGGCGTTGTACGCATTGAACAGCGCCTCGCCCGACAGCCCCTCCACAGCAGCCGCCCAGTCGGCATTGCAAGTGCCGGCTGACTTCCGGCAACCTGGCGGGATGCGATTTACGGCGCTACGCGCGGCTATGTCGCTCGCTACTTCTGGAGTAATCATTTGGCCTGCCGCCTTCCGGGATCGACCGGCGTTGTAGTCGGGACGTTCCCGTCGATAACGTTAGCCAGCGCGGTGGCGAGGCTGGAGATGGATTCCTGAGCTAGATGGACGGGTGCTTCCGGGCTGCCGATCGGGTGAGTCTCGTAAAACTCCGTCACCTTGTCGCCCGGGCCGGTAGAATCAGGCTCAGCTCCGGCAGCCATCCCCGACCGGAATTGCTCGTCCAGTTGTTCGTTGGTGAGTTCGCCACGACTCAGCGCCCTGAGGAATTCGTTGCTCCCCGTGTAGCTGCCGACACCGGTGCCTGCCTCGTAGTCCAGCAACGCCTGCTCTACGGCGGATCTTCCGGACAACCCTGCGTGCTCGAACCCCTTCAGGTCGTCTTCGGTAAAGCGCCCAGCTATCTGCCCCACGGCCCTCAGCAGGGCCGTCCCGGATATATTCTGGATCTGCTCGAGCCGGGTCGTACCCGCCATCGTCATGATCTGATGGTAATGCTCGAGAGCGTCATCGGGAAGCGCCACCGCCAGTTCTTCAAGACGTTCCTGGCCTTCAGCGTCGATTACCCCGGTCTCTCGCTGGTATCTCAACATGGCGTAAGCCTCGAAATTCGACACGTCTTCAGGCGTAGTCAGGCCGTAAGTACGATAAGCCTCATCGATGCTCCTACGCCTCGACGCCGACATCCTACGCGCTCCAGTGAGGGCTTGTTCGTACGTCCCCGCCGCCTCCACCGCTGCCGATCTGGCGGCCGCTATGTTGGTTTCGCTACGTGTGCCGACATCGCTGTCCCAGTTGTAGATCACGGCATTGATGGCTTGCCTCTGGACGGGATCGGTGATGGAGGAATAGCTCATCCCGTAAGCCTCCTGAGCCAGGTAATTCTGCATATGAGAGCCGATTTGCCACGACTCAGCTCCGGCGTTAGCCTCCAGGAATCTGGCCCGCTCTTCGTAAAGCTTGATGGATACGTCGCCACCGATTTCGCGGACGAGTTGAGCGTGTGCCCTCTCCAGCGGGCTGCCCTGCTCGTAGAACTCGCGAGTTGGCCCGGACGGCCCCCACATCTCGCCCAGCGACATCGTGGCATAGGTAGCCTCATCCATGGCGGCTCTCTCAGCGGTAGCGCCTGTCACGAAATCCTGCATGCCCTGTGTGCGATCGATATTGCGGAGCGCCGACGCCCACCCCAGCTCGGCTAACCCCGTCATGTACTGCCCGCGCAGGGTCAAGTCGGCGTCGGAAGACGTCATCCGTCCGAGAGCACGCTGTGAAATGGAATCAAGCCGGGCGAAGATGTTGGAAATATCTTGATTGCCCTTGAGGAATGCCGTGCTGAGGAGCCCCTCACGGAGTTCGACAGGGGCGTTCCGCAGATTGTAATAAAACTGATTATCCGCCATAAGACCGTTTGGATGGATGTCAGGAGCGTTTTGGGCTTGAAAGTGAAGCTGCGGGTTGTATTCTACGAATAATTCCGTGGCAATAGATTCAGCGAAGCCCATCATCCAATCGGGCTCGCCGCTTAGCGGCATGAAGCTACGCGCTGCCTCCATGGCGTCTTCCATGCTGCCCGGGCCGCCGTATTCTCTCCAGAACTCTTCTAGCAGATCGGCATTCTGCAGGCGTCTGTAGATCTCGCTGGTCAACATGGAGTGTGTCATGATCATCTTGTCGGGATCGTCTACCGAATCATCGGTGGCGTAGGTGGCCAGGCTGCTGACTACCGACGAAGCGCCTGCCATGCCGGACAGCTCCGTAGCCGAAGCACCCCGCCGCCAGCTCGATGCCACCCCGCCCCAATCCAGCCAGGCGTCTTCGCCGCGTGCGTACATCCAGCGCCCTATCTGACGCATCTCCGCCGTCGAAGCTGCCGTAGAGGAGCGTATGGCATTGGCTCGCTGCTCCATCAGAGCGCCTTCGTTGTTGAGCATGCCGATTACGTTGCTCCCCACCGAACGCGCTGACACGGCAGCCGATCTCATGGCAATCGCTTCGGCATCCGACACTTCATATGTCGCGGCGATCCCGCCGATCAGCCCGGCGTAGCTGTCTGTTTCCTTATCGATCCTGGCAATGGTCGGGCCATGCATCGCTGCCAACGCTTCCGCCTGCAGTTGAGGCGTCGTCGCCATGGTTCGGCGTGCCCAGTATTCCGCCTCCCAGCGATCCCCCGCTGAGTCGAAGCTGGCCAGAGCGTCATCGCCGAATTGCAATCCCGCTACACTGCTGTCCCACGTACCCGCCCTGAAGCCGCCTTCATTCATGTCCAGCATGCGGGCCATCTGGCGGCTGCCGAACGGGGTCAGCCAGTACTGGATGGCCTGCGCTTGCTGCGCCAGGGCCCAATCCGCGCCGCCTACGGCGCCGTATGACATTCCGACACGCCCCATACCGTTTGCCATCTCTGCAAACCCCGCCGCAGCAGCCAACGCCCCTGCCGGCTCGACCCCCTGTGGCATGTAGGGCGTCATGGCCTGGAATAGGGGGTCGATGTATCCGGTGTACGCTTCTTCGATCGTGCGCCCTGTAAGCTGGCTCAGCAGAGCCGCGCTGGTCCCCAGCTGGCGCGATGCATCCGACATTGCTGCCGGATCGGTGCTTCGTATCATGCTGGATGCACGGATCATCGTCTGAGCCGATTCCATCAGGCTGAGCGAAACGTCACGCATCGTATCCCTGATGGTAGTCATGGCGTTGACCATTGCATCAGCCAGTGCTTGAGGATCGTCGAGCCCTCCACGCCCGCCTACGGCCCTTTCGAGGAAGCCCGACTGAGCCAGCATAGGCGCTATGCGTCCCAACTCGATACCCTGGAAGCCTAGATCCCTGATCCCGCCATACGCCAGATCGATGGCTTCGAGTGTAGCGTCGAATCCAATCCCGCGATGGCCTCTTCCGTAGCCGGATACGTTCTGATACAGTGTAGTGAACAGCTGATCGGCCATGGAGGCCTTGGTGACGTCTTCGATGTTGAAGATCGGATCGTTGTCGTACTTCCACAGCCCGATGGCATCGTACAGCTTGTCTGACAGCAAGCCGTAGCCGATAGCCAGGGGAATGCCGGCGCCTGGGATGGCGGTTAGACCGGCCTCTACTCCAGCGCTGAGCAGCCAGCGTCGTGTCTCCATCGCCTGGCGTTCTCGCATTTCAGCTTCAAACGTCTGGCCCATCATGACACTCGCTGCCGATCTTTCGAGGGCGAGTGGATCATTCATGCCGAAGGCTGCAGAGGGGGCTTGTACGCCGAATGCCGGCAGCATCGGAGGCTGCGGCAGGGTAGGGAACAGCACCTGAGCGGTGACGGGGTCGATGGCGCCGGTATTGAGCGTGCCGGGCTGACCTAGCTGCAGGCCCTGCTGCTGTTGAGCGAGGACGTACTGCTGCAGATCGGCACTGACCTGATCCATCGATACGTTCAGTTCACCGGCCATATTCCATATCCCAGGTCAAGGATCCTTCACTCCATCTGAAGTATACCACCTTGGAGATCTCGGCTACGCCCCCTCTCAAGCGTTCTATGAGTCAGGGGCTTCACGCTTCTTCACCCAGAAGTCCCTGACCTGTTTGTCGAGCATGATGCTCTTCTTCGTAAACATCCCGGGCATCTTGTCCCAGTCGATCAATATCTTCGTACCGGGCAGACTGGAGTTGGATACGGCATCCCTGAGATCCTGCTGGCTGGCCTTCATGATCCACGGCGTGAATGCCACCCGCAAGGCGTCTTGAGCAGCACTCGACAGGTTTGGGCTGGCTGCACACGCGCTGATGAAAGCGGCTTCGCCCTGCCTCACGTGTGTTATCAAGGCCGCCTGGACACGTACCGAAGTATTCAGCTCCCAGCCAGGCCCTCCCCTCACGAGCATGGAGCCGAGCATCGACCCGAGAGGGGTTCTCAGAAATTCTCTACCGTGCCCGGCTTGAGTAGTTCGGCCAGATAGTTGATCCATACCGAGAAAGCCGCCTGAGCTTCCTGATACAGGACGGGATGCAGGCTACTCTTGATCTCCAGCACCCGCGCCTCCAGCGTGGCCACGATCTCGTTGACCTTGCCATCCCTGTACGCCTGGGCGAGATCGAGGTTGACGTCTGGAAACTCCTTGTCCCTCAGCTGTATCGTAGCGGCCGACATCAGCATGTCCGTCCTGTAGGTCTCGTCGAATCGCGGCGTGACGATCGTGCCTGGCGTGGCATTCCTGAGTTCCTGCAGGTTGGACATGGACAGCCGGGTGATGAGGTCGATCATATCCGTCCTGAGATCGCGGAAGGTGATGACCGGCGCCTGAGGGTGATCGGCTAGCTGGTACGTCTCGGTGATCTTCTCGTTCATCATGAGCTGTGCCAGATGCCGATCCACCGAAGCGGGGTTCATGCGGCTCTTGTACTTATCCACCAGCGCCTTGCGCACTTCCATGAACTTCTTCTCGAGTTCTTCGGGAAGCGACTGCATGGATACCTTCCTGACGGTGTTATCCGTAGGCCTGGAGTCAGCGGAAGTTGCGCCAGCGCCAGTATCGGCGGGGGTCGCCGGAGTGGGGGTGGCGGCGGGTACGGTTGCGGGTCCGGTTGCGGCCCCGGGGGTGGTGGGGGTGGAGGTAGTGGTAGAGGTAGAGGTGGCGGTAGCGTCGGATTCGTTCACGGTGAGACTCCATTCGCAAAATTCGTCCCGGGTGGGGCGCGATACCCCACCCGGGCGTGTGTTTGTTTACCGTACCCCTCTTATCGGCAGAGGGGCGATGGACTCGTAGCGTCCGCTGACGTTTTCGCCCAGCACCAGCGTATTGGCGCCCAGGGCGAACTGGTGCGAGCCGAAGTACGTCACCTCCAGGAAGAACGAATCCCAGAGGTCGGACTCGAGGTCCCTCATGATCAGCCCGATCCCTACCGGCCGGTTGAAGACCTCACTGTTGAGGTTCAGCCACATCTGGTTGTTCCCCGGCTTCTCGTAGAGGGCATCGATGATGTCCTGCGGGAGGTACGAGTAGAACGCCTTGAGCAGCGACGGGCCATGCACCTGAGCCTTGCTGACGGTAAGCTGACCCGTACCGCGTCCCGGGACGATGGTCCCCCGGCGTCCGCCCAGCTCCCACATGTACTGGAGCTGCTTCTGTTGCGACAAGGCGACGGTCTGCACCGAGCCTATCACGTACAGGTTCTCCGTCGACTGCACCATGGACAGGGTGGGGGCGCCGCAGCAGAGGGCGCAGCTTTCGCCGGTGATGAACTTGTTGATGTACTGCTCAGGGAGGGTTCCATCAACCAGCCCCTGAAACTGATTCCACTCTGACAGCCTCTTCATCTTTCACCCCCCTACTTGCTGCGGGAACGGACGTGAAGGACGATGCGTGCGCCGCGATTAGGCCACCTGGGATACAGATCGAAGTCGAGATCCAGGTATCGAGGATCGTCTGCATCCACCGCCCAGCCCAGTATCGCCAGCCTCTGAAGCGTCCTGGTCTCGGAGACGAGATGCCTGTCGCATCCGCCGGCGAGGATTGCTATCCCGGCTTCCAGCCACTCGTCCATGAACTTCCGGCCCTGATCCGGGCGGAACTTCGCCCTGATGTAGCGGGCGGAGTAGTCGATTTCAGACTGCACCACCTGCTCCATTCGCGCCGGATGAGTCATGTCGGTCGTGATTGCATCCCTCGAGTACACCGGCATGCGGGGGTTTTCCTGAGCGAATACCTCGATGCCACCCTCTCCGATGGTCTTGAGCTGAGGCGGCTCGAACTTCGCATTGAGCACCCTTTCGACGTAGGGTACTCCAGCCTTGGTGTAGATCGTCGCGGGACGATCCACGCTCAACTGAGCCGCCCTGATCGCGTACAGGTAGTACGACGGGACGACCATGCCTTCCAACATGCAGACATCAGGCCAGCAGATCCGCATGCTGCAGTTCTGTACCGACTGACCGTACTGCCTGTAGTAGGCGGCCTCGCGTTCGGTGTTGTAGTACTCGTTGACGTACCGATACCGCGTGAGCCCGCGATGCTCCACCTCCACCGGATTGAGCAGGGTGATCGTGCCGGCCGAAACGGTGTTCACCCGGTAGGGATGGCCCTTGCCGTCGTCGTCGACCAGTTCGAGATACCTGCCGGGCAGGCATCCGAACACGTTGAAGTCAGTGATGCCGGGGTCGGTGAACGACATTCCGTTATTGCTGACTCCACCGCCGCTGCCGACGGTCTTGAGCGGGATGGCTTCATTGCGCGTCCGGCGTGGCATGGAGAACATGCCGATGATCTCGTTCAGGTAGTTGTCAGGATCGCGCTTCCAGTTCATCATGACTTCAAACGCCGCCCTCACGTCATCGCTCTGGCTGAGCAGCACGTGAGCGTAGGCGTGATCGTGCCAGCGGATGGCCTCGAAGGCGTTGAGCCACTTCTGGAGATCGGCTGCATCGGGATCGACGTAGCCGTCCAGATCCTGAACGTTCATGAGGTAGCAGCCCGTGCCGACTGACAGGGCCAGCTTGGCGGCGTAGACCAGCGGGTTGTCGGGGGTGAGCTGGCTTTCGCTGCCGGCGTAGGCGATCAGATCGGCCAGCGAGCCGATCCAGACGGGCTCGTCGGTGTACTCTCCGCGGGCGGCGTTGTAGCTTACAGAGACCAGGCCGTTCATCGGCCTTACGATCTCGTACATCAGGTAGGGATCCGCTACGCCCTTCCCGGTCTCCAGAGCTACAGCTCCTGAAGACCCGCCTGTTATATCGCAGCCATCGCCGAAGGTCCCGGTGACGGAGGTGAGCAGGATGTAGCCCGACCATCCGCGTCCGTCCGTGAACGTTTGATCGGCTGTGGCTGCAGCGTGTACGCCGGTCCCCTGAGTGATATTGGAGATGGCGTCGAGGTTCTGGAGGTCATCTCCGTACACTCTCGCCACCCACAGATAGCCGGTATCCAGCCCGGTGATGAGGCTATGCACGACAGTTCCTTCGCCGTAAGTAGGGTTGACGGCGGCTCCGTCGGTCCAGCTGATCTTGTCGCCATCCTCGAATTGTCCGACAGCGGAGCCGTAAGCTATCAGTATATCAGCCTCGCTGGTGTATACCACAGCATCGACAACTCCGGAGCCGGTATCGGGATGGTTGCTGGTCACGATCTCGCGATCCTCGAAGAACCTTCCGGCGTTGGGGATAGCGTTCGTAAACGCCACCTTCAGCTCCGGGTGGGGCATCGGCAACTGAGGCACGAGTCGGAGATTACCCGTATCGGCGTCCACCTCGTTTATGGGGAATTTGACGTAGAGAGGCGGTGCTTGCGTTTTCGAGATTTCGTAATCCACGATCCTGAGAAGGTCGCCGTAGAGGATGTTCTCGCGGGCGAGATCGTGGGACGGGGTTCTGAACTCGTAATCGCCTACACGCTCTCCGGTGGCGCCCCCCAGCATCGTGTGGCCTATACCGGCAGGCATTAGAACGCCGAAGTTCTCGATGGCGACGTCGACCTTGCCCAGGCCATCCGTCACGTCGTACTCTTCACCAGAGCCGGAATGGAGCAGAGTCAGCTTGACAGACCGGGTGTCGACTATCGCTCCACTCGCCAGATCCGGGTATGACAGGATATTCAGCCCGTTGTGGTATTCGTAATTACCTCCGACGGCCTTGCTTACCTTCTGGAAGCAGGGCCCCAGGTACATCGGGGGCATGCTTACGTTGGGATCAGGAGCTGAAAAACCCTCATACTGGATCTCCACCCTGACATCAGGGGGTTGGTAAGCCATTTCCACCACCTCTCTTCATCTTGAGCCTATTCCGACGTTATCCCTTCCGAGACGATGTTCTTGATGAAGGGCACGCGGATTCGCTCCAGCGTCGTTTCATCTACCCCTGTCCCGGGCCCGTGGGTACGGTAGGTGTAAGTCACGTGGAAGTGTACGTTCAGCATGATGGCCGTATCCCACAGCTTGGGCCCGGCGGTGCCCTCACCACTCTTAAGTATACGAGGCGAGTCTATCGCTCCAAAGTCGATCTTGCGAAACTTATGACGCGCCTTGAGCATGTCGCGATGGAACCAGAGCAGGAACCAAACGAGCTGAGCCAGCACTTCGGATTCCTCGTCATTGGTCGACAGGCAATGGACGTAGATGGGTGTGGAGTAGATCTCGACGTGGCCTGTCGTCTGATCTTCGTGGTTGTAGGTGTCCAGCCCCTTGCCTATCCCGCCGAGGTTTTCCGGGGTAATCCTGCCGCGAGCGACGACGATAGCCGGGACCTTGCTGAGCTGATCGGTCAGCTCGACGCCCTGAGCGGCGATGATGACGCCGGTCTTAGCTCGATCCGGGTCCCACTGGAAGAGCCTCTGATCCCCCGTCACTCCCCAAATCCTCCCCGAGGCGAAGAATTGCTGGATGAAGGTCAGAAAGGCTTTCCTCACTTGGGCAAAGGTTTCCACCGTCTATCCCTTCGAAATTCAGATAACCATCCTCGCAAGGCACTTCCAGCGTCTTGGCGAATACCATGATCTCAGCCATCGTTGGTCCAGTCGTTCAGCCGTGGCCGCCAGTAATACCGTCCGCGATACGGCATGAGCTCGTTCACCTCAGGCACGGCGAGGTGATAGAGCGTGTCGTCAGCCGGGATTCGGCTCACCATCAGGATCTGCTTGAGATCAGCACCAAGCAGCTTGCCGCGCACGCGGACCATCTCGACGTTGTATCTCACGCCCATCGAATCCACCAGCAGGTCGCGAGGCTTAATCGTAGGTGTGGATGAAGTCCAGAAGATCGTCTGATCGTTCTCCACCTTGTAGACACCCAGCTCCTGCAGCATCTTGCCGGAAGGGGCTCTGGAGATGAAGAGCTCGATCGGGGCGAAGAAGCCTCCTGCGATGCCGGTGTTGTAGCACTTGCGGCAATCGGAGACGAGCGTCTTCTGGAGCCCTGGATCGTAGCAAGCCGTACATGGCGGGCCCCAGGTACGCCTTATGAACACGAAGGAGGGCTCCCCGGCATATCTACTGAGCAGAAGCTGCTCTCTGCGGTTAATCTCTCTGGCAACCGCCGTCGGCCTCTGTCGTAGCCACTCTACCGGGGAGGTCAGAGCGATAGAGGGTCCGCTATCGCTCCGCAATTCCACTTCAAGCCGGTAATACACCGTAGCCGTGCTGTTCATCAGCCTGGCTTCGTAGTCCTGAAAGTACTCCGCGCCGGTTATTTCACGCTGCAGCGTCTCCCACGGGCCTTCGGGGGATTCGCTGCGCTGCACCGTGATGTATTCGGTGTACCCCGGCGGGATATTGTCTATCGACCAATGCAGGGTGATTACCTTGGGCTGCAGGTATGAAACCCTGAAACTGGAGAAGCTGGCCATCCCCTACCTACCTCACGACGATCGGTATGGGGAATGCACCTTGCCGAAAGCCCTCTTCAGGTTGATGCTCAGCTTGATCGACATGATTTCCTGGTTGATCCTGGCGCGTAGCGATTGGACCAGGCGGTCGTATTCGGCCACGTTGTCCAGCGCGACGGTAGTGCCGTCGCTGGTGTAGGTGAGGGCGTTTCTCGAGCGGAGGATGAGTGCCGACTCGAGTGCCGCCAGCACGGCCATATCGACAAGGAGGGAATCGGAGGGGAAGTCTTCGTACGAGCTGGAGCTGATTGGAGGGGGCGTGGTATTGTACCGATCCAGCGCCTTATCCAGGAAATAGGCCAGTCTGTCGTCTGAAAACTCTTCCTCATCGTCGAGCAGACGGTTGAGGTGAGCGTAGTCGCTCAGGCTGTTCCTGACATCCTTGATGTAGGCGTCACGGCTTTTTCCCATGCCCCCACCTTATCAGTCGACGGGGGTGAAGTCGACATCGTTTTCCTCGCACCACTCGTCCAGCAATGCGACGATGTCGGCCTTCCTGGCCCCCTTGGGGATCTCCACGTCGTGCTTTTCGGCAAACGCCTTCAGCTGAGTCAGTGTGAAGGAGCTGAGATCGACTTCAGCATCCTGCACTTCAACCTCAGGCTCGGATACGTCTTCCCGCACGACAGGCTCAGCCTCGACGGGCTCAACCTCGACAGGCTCTTCTTCAGGCTGCACGGGGGCCGGCTTGGGCTTAAAGCCCATCGCCCTGACCTCGTCAGCCGTCATGATCCTGCTTGGCTGAACCCTCTCGGAGGTAGTGCCGGTCTTGGCGTCGACTTCGTCCTCCGAGATGGTCTCGGTGTAAGAAGGCGGCTCGTAGCCGTGGCTTCTCACTTCATCCGCCGTAAGCGTGCGCGGCTTCTTGGCTTCGTACTTCTGAGGGGGCAGATCTTCGACTTCCTGAGGTGGCATCTCAGGCGGCCTGCCATGGAACTTCCTGAGCTCGTCGGCGGTGAAGATCCTTACCCTGTTGCTCCCCTTGAGGCCGGCGCCTATGGCACGGCTGGAACGCTCATGCTCGGCATTGCTCAGGGCGATGTTGCCCCTGGCAATGATCTCCATCTTGGCCCTCAAGGCATCGCGGCTCAGCACGATGCCCCCGGGGGTAGAGGATATGGTCGATCTGCTCATATCCCTGCCCCCGGGGTCAGCCGGTAGGAGTTCGACAACTCCATCTCTCACTAATTGTGAGATTCGATCATGCTCAGGCGAGCCGTCGACGATGGAGATGTTCGGAGACGTAAAGCCGGGCATCAGCGTGTACCCACCAACGGCAATCCCGGGGTCCTCGCGATCTCCCAGGTGTTTGATTCTTACTACCATGATTCCCCTTCTCTACTCCGTCAGTTGCCCACGTGCCTCGAGTTCAGTCTCCATCAGTCAGGAGTTAGCCTCAAGGCTCCTCTTCCTCATTCGCCTGCGGGACGATCAGGAGTGCGCAGGAGTAGATGTTGCCCAGGGCAGTACCCATCTCCATGCTGAGCTCCCACTGGATCGTCTGGAAGCGCTGCTCCATCTCGAACTGGAAGTCGTTGAGGGTGTAGTGCTTCCCGATGAACTGCGGATCGGTGAAGCAGTAGATGTACCCCTTCGGGAAGACGTTCTTGATGGTGGTGATGATCTCGCGTCCCATGAGCTTCGCGTAGGTGTAGCCATCCTTGGCCACGTCGTACGCGCCGAGGTCGAGCTCGCTGCTCTTCCAGTTGAGCAGCTGGTTGAAGTCGTCCTTCCTCATGAGGATCTTCTTCGACTCGAGCTCGTAGCTGTCCAGGAGGTTGAAGAGCTTGATGAAGTCGCTCCTGACCAGCTCGCCGTCAGCACCGGTGCCGTTGATTATCTTGCCGGTAGCGGCAACGGCGGCGTTGACCAGAGAGATGGCGTAGCCATCCTTCTGCTTGATGACGGCGTTGGCCGAGTTTCTCTCGATGTACTCGGTGATAGGGTGCTTGTAGACCCTGATCTCCTGCTTCGTCTTCCAGTACCGGGGGGAGGAGAAGCGGTTGAAGGGCACGATGTACCGCTTGCCCTGCATGTACTCGCCGGTGGGCTGGCCCCTCCAGTCGAGCACCATGGCCACTCCATCCTCCTCGATCTCTTCCTGACGATAGAAGGTATCGGAGTCGCGATCAACGTAGCACTCGGCATCGGTGATGTTCTGAGGCGGGATGATCTTGTCCCAGAAGCTCGACTCGCGCACCTTGATGGCCGTGACTTCGCGGCTCACCTCTGCGAGCTTGTCGATCCCCTCGGCGGTAGACGCCATCTCGAGGAACTGCCTGTTGAGAGCGGAGACCTCAACGGGATTCAGGCGCTCTGTCATTTACTATTCACCTCCTCTTAGGCGTTGGGCACGTTAGGATCGTGCCTGAAGCGAAGGGTGACGGTTCCCCCGGCGGCTGCGGAGGCCTGAGGCGGGACTTCGACGGTGGCGTAAGCCTTCTCGCCGGTAGCGGCGATCCGCCAGAAGCCGTGTCCGGAAACACCGGTCCCGGTGACCGGAGCACCAGCCACCCAGCCGGAGAGGGCCCCGGTAAATCTGTCGGTCACGAACACCAGATCGGCATCCCTGATGACAGTGGTTGCGCCCGAAGCCTCGGTGTCCCAGCGCATGTTGCGTCCGCCAGCCGAGCCGGCGACGTCTGCGAAGACCACCCACGGGGCTGAAGTGGGCACCGCTCCATCGCCGATCTTTTCGATCAGCTGCTCACCGGCGTCGGCGTCGTATTCGACGACAACCGGCTCGCCGGAGGCGAAAGCGGGCCTTGCTCCGCCCTGGTCGAGGGCGATCCCGAAGGTCCTGCGGTGGAACTGATCGGGCAGGCTCAGGATCCTAATCATATCACACTCCTCCCGTTGCTCTTGAGAGCACGAAGTCGGTAAGACTGGCGCTCCCACCCTTGTTTATCGTTACCAGATTGCCTTGCATGACAGCCCGCTGCGCCTGTGAAGTAGCGAAGGCGAGCTTTTCGAGTTCGCTCTCAGGGAGAGCGGCGAGCCGTCTCGCCTTCTCGGACAGGGACAGGCCCGGCGGGAAACTGCCAACCATACCTACCTTCTCCATCCGGGAAAGCAGGTCGACGGCACGCTCGAAGTTGTGCAGACGGTCGTTTTCAGATACCAGCTCACGCACCATGGCGGAGCCGTACTTGAAAAGCTCGGCCATCCCATCGAGCGATAGAACCATGTCTTGGTCCTTGGGCATCTTCCCTCCCACCTACTGCAACCGGGTGCCTGTCAGCGCCTCGTACTTGTCGGTGATGTCCACACGCTTAGCCAGCGATTGGGCGGCATCCCCTCCGGCGAATAGGGCCAGAAGCCTGCGGTCGATCCCCTTCAGCCTCCGGCGCTCTATCGCGCTGGCGAGTTTGCCCATAAACTCCGACAACGCCATTGCGGCGGAGTTTCTGTCAGCGTCACGGACATCACTCAACGCTGTCCCTGTCGACATGCTCCCCAGCTTGACCGCCACCATTTCCATGCGATCGGCCAGTTCGGACGGCGTCCAGTCGAGGACGCTGTTGGATCTGGCCTCTACGCCGGTTTCGGCTTCAGCCGCCTTGAGGAGTTCGTCGACAGAGAGCATTTAGTAACCCATCTGGCGGAGAGCAGACGCCCAGTCGAGAACGGTGGAAACCTTATCCACGCCCTCGTCGGCAACCTCTTCATCCTCGAGCGAGTCGGCGAGCGCCAGGATGGCCTCTGTATCCTCGTCGGAGAAAACCTCGGGATTGTCCATGGCGGTCTCCGCGATCTCGTCGATCGCGTCGACGACGTCATCCTCGTCGGGGTCATCGTCGAGCAGGGCATCCTCTGCAGCCTTCAGCATCGCGACCTTCTGCATGGTGTCGTTGTAGGCGAGCTGCTTGACGAACGCTGCAAGATCTTCGGGGCTGGCGACCTTGTTCTGCCCCATGATCAGGTCATTCACGCTTCCCATCTTAACCTCCCCTTGGGAACTGATGTCTGCGATCGCTGCCTTGCGGCCTGCAGCTTCGTTACGCAGGATCATGTCCTGTGTAGCGGCTGCGCCTGCCACGGAAGCGATCTTGTTGTAAGCCTCGCCATAGCGTGAGGCTATGTCCATCCTACCCCGCTTCTGCACCATGGCGTGGAGATCTTCCACAGCCTTCGTAATGCCTTCACGTGCGGCATTCTTGACCAGGCTGGACATGTCCGACTTGGCAGGTTCACGAGTCACTGACTCGATCCCAGCCAGCAGGTCATCCAGCGTGAGATCTGCCGCAGGCGGCACCGTCTGGACGGAAGGATTGGCGCTCCCCGTGGGAGGCTGATCGCTTCCATCGCCGCTGGGTGCAACGCTCGTGTCGGCATCCCCTTCCGATCTCGTTTCTGTCGCGGACATCTTGGGGGTTTCCTCCATCTTCGGAATCGCCCCCGGGGTGTCCGATTCGGCCTGAGCCTCAGCCAGCTTCTTGCGGAGTTCGAGAAGCTGTGCGGGCTGCAGCTTCTTCATCTCCGCACTGGCCTGCTTCTGCTGTCCGCTGTTCATCAAGTCGAGCACGTGATTGACGGGATCGTCAACACTGCCCAGCTTGACCAGCTTAGCGAAGCGTTCGGTCAGCGATGCGCTCATTGCCACCTCCTTAATGGCATCCTAAGTGTACGTGTCTCCAGGTAAAATCAAAATCGAAGAGAGGCATTACCGATATGCCCCTCTCAGGTACGACATGGAGACGAGTAGATCGTATCCAGTCGACGCCAGATCCCGCCTGGCATCCCCCGTCGGGATGTATCCCGCCAGCTTGGACAGGCTGGCGTTTTTCTGCATGAGGTAAAAAAGAACCCTGGGATCTTCCTGGGTGAAGCTGGAGCGATAGCCGTCGTACGTCGCGGCGGCTGTCGCCAGCTCCTGGCTCCTGGGCTCGATAGCTGCGGAGGCGCTCTTCGTCAGGAGAGAGGCGTCGCGATATCGCACGCGATCAGGCCGCCACCGCTGGTAGAAGGAACGCGAGCTGGCAAACTTGACCAGCAGATCCGCCACCCCGGGATTGAAATGCTGAGGCAGCCATACCCGTCTGACGACGGGGGCAGCCGTCTTGGCCAGCACCAGCCCCTGTCGGTAGGCCTGACGCGCCTGACGCGCTCCGGCGGTCTTCCTGATGGAGATGTAGGTGATCTCCACCGGCTTGATGGCCATTCTGCACGCCCCTGCCGTACCGAGGATGTCTTCCAGATCGTAATCCGAAAGGGCATCCAGCAGGTCTTCACTCATGGGATCGTCAGCCAGCGCTATCTGGCGGCCGTCTTCGATCAATGCCGGCTGATTGGTGAGCTTCTCCACCATCAACTCAGCCTGTTCGGGCGTGATGCCTAGCTTGGAGCCTACCGGCTCATCCTTCTCGATGGAGGCAACGGCCTTCTTCGCCGCCGTCTTGAGCGGGTAGATCAGACCCTCTCTCTCAGCCAGCTCGGCAGAAGACACTACGGCGCTACCGGTGCTGGCCAGTTTGGCCAACGTGCCGGAGGAGGGGTCGGCCGGGATATCGACGAAGCTGATGTCGAAGAAGGCGGGATGATCGTTGATCGCCACGACGCGGGTACGGCCTTCCCAGATCCCGTTCAGGTGGTGCTTCAGATGCTCGCAGTAGTCGTGTCTGGTGAATGAACGATGCCCGCAGATGCTGCAGATGTCGTAGGGCACTCGCGTGCCCATGCTCACCGCCGGCATCCTGCCTGCTTCGAGCCGCTTGATGGCCATCTCCTGAGCACGCGGGTCTTCCTTGTCGAGTGCTACGATCACCTCGACGCGATGGGCGTGCGGGCGTGGATTGTAGCTGGCGAACAGGCAGCGCGTGCCGATAGCGTCCTTCTCTGGATTGGCATTCTGGTGATGCACGAAGGGGTAGGCGTGCATGAAGGTCTTGTGATAGGTGATGAGGGCTTGTTCGGGGAAGAAGTCGCCGTTGAGGTTCGAGCCCCAGTATTCACCGGCGCCGAGGATGTTGACCAGCAGGTAGACCAGACGGTCGGGATGCAGCTGCTGCGACCTGGTTGCCCAGAAGTCGGCCATCTCCGGCATGAGTTCGACTTCAGCCTCAGCGTACTTCTCGAAGAGGCCGCTGCCAGGGCGAAGGGTAGCCATCACCCTGGCTTCGCCTTCAGGGTCGTACGCCCCGACGTGTATCCGCTTCAGCATCATTAGTCAGCTACCGACCTTATGGCTCGATCCACCGTAGAGCGGGCGGCGGCGTCGGCAGCCCCTACTCCGATGACTCTGGCTACGTTCAGAGATGTAGGAATCCTGTCACGGATCTCCTGCGTCTGAGCGTCGCGCCAGTCGATTTCCTTGAGCCCCTTGGCGATTTCAAGCGGCAGGCCCTCCGTGCCGTAGGTCTTGGCCTGACGCATGATGGGGGCTACGTACTGAGGTATGGAGCCGACGCTGGGGGCGACGCTGAAGATAGCGTCGAAGTTCGACCTGGCTTCGTTATCGTTCTTGAACTCAGGATACTTGCTTATCAGCCGGTTCCACGACTCATCCTGCTGGATGGCAAGTCGCCGGGCGCTCTTCTTGCGATTGATGGCGGTAAGCACGCCGGCGCCGAGCACGCCGGCCAGCGTCAAGCCGCCGCCCAGCGCCACCTCGCCCCATCCAGCTACCTTCTCCATGGACTCCTGAGCCCTCAGCCCTACCAAAAGCATTCTCTCGAGATCTGTCATTGCTTACGCCCTTGTCTCCGGAGGATATTCCGGGCTGTATGCCTGAATCTGACGTCTGTATCCGGCCGGCGTGGCGGCATGTAGGTCGGAGCCGGCTTGGACGCAGCGGCTGCTCTGGCTCTCAGCAGGCTGGACGTGATACCCTGCCCCATCGTCCCGCGTATGCCTCCGAGACCGGCTTCCCGATTGCGTCTCATGTTGGCGAAGTGAGCCAGGAATGGCAGCTGCCGCCCGATGTTGGCCCCGTAGTTGTAAGCCCCGCGCTGCTCGCGTCCGTAGCGCCCTTCAACGATGCCGGGGATGCCGAATCTGCTGAGAGCTTCCATGCCGACATTGACCGGCACGTAGGATACGCGGCCGATAGCCTTGTCGGCGGCCGCCCCAAGTCTGCGACCCAGTGCTTTATTAGCCGATGCCCGAAGCAGCTTGTCTACCTTGACCGACAGATAGATCGGTACGCCCAAGTTGGTGACCAGCGATACCGGAGCCGGCATCGCCCTGGGCTGAGGTATGTATGGAGTGACGTCCTCCAACGTACCACCCAGGGCGCTCAGGTTTTGAGCCGACAGTTTGTCCATGCCGTCAAGAACTCTCAGGAACATTTACACCTACAGTTCTTTGCCGTAAGCTCTCTTTACGAGTGCGGCGATCTCGACGCGCTCGCGTTCGAGAGCGTTGATCTCCTTATCTACGTCGCGAAGCTGGTAGGCCAGCTTGATGTACTGGTCCACCGTCTTCAGCAGTGGATGCCTGGGGTCCATCACCCCGGCGTACTTTACGAACCGGGGTGGGGCGTAGTCGGCGCAATGCAGGTTCTCCAGCGATTCGTGTGCAGCCTTGAAGAGGTCGTCGACGATCTTCTGGCCACGCACGCTCATCACTGAGGTGTAGCTCCTGTCGATCGAGCCGTTGGCACGAGCTTCCTTCTCCAGCAGTTGGACGAAATCGCTCGTTACCCCACGCAGCTGGTTGACGATGTTGGTGCGGACTCGCCTGGCGGAGGCGATCTTCTCCTGGCAGACGTCGGACAGCAGAAGCATGTTCGACGGATGCAGGACACGTTCGCACCGCGCCTTCTTGACCATGGCTCCACGGTCGGCCAGGTACTTGTCTAACATCGTCTCCCTCGTTCCCGACAGCTCTCGCTCAGGGTCGATGGAAGCGACTTTCACCTCCGTTGCACTCCTGGGGTCCCTGAGCTGGAGAGCGTCTATTACAGCGGCAGAATCCACTGCCGCGAACTTCAGGTTAGGCCGCTGAACACGCAGCTTGACGTTGGTGTTCTGTGCCAGCAGCTTGATCTGGTCTACAGAAAGGTCGTTGGCGCGGGCTATCTTGGTGACCAGATCGTCGAGCTTGGTATCGCCCTCGAGGTATTCACCGATAGCTTGCCTCGACCAGTCGTCGAGTTTCTGCTGGCTGACTCGAACCATGAAGTTCTCCCTTCTCGCTTTTAGTATACGAGAATTCTCACTGCCTCAAAATCCAAATGCCTAAGGATGGGTGTTATACCAATTCCTCCATCCATCTGGCTGTAGATCGATCTCGCCTGTGAGCGCCATCTTCCACTCGCAGAAGCGGCGGCGTACCAAGCCGGCCAGCCTCTTCCCTCCACCCCTGGACCAGCTGTAGAACGAAGTGGCACCTTGAGTCCCGGGCTTAGCTACCCACGATCCCCTAGAGATGATTCCAGGGCCGCAGTTGTATACGGCAGACATCAGGGCTGCCTGGATGTTGCTGGGGAGATCGTCCCATTCTTCAGTACGAAACTTGCGATCCTTCCTGGCATTCCAGGCCAGCTTGGCCTTGGGGGCATACGTCTGGATGAACTCATTCAGAAGGATCTCAGCCGCCTGAGGCTCGGTCCAGGGGAAAGGAGGCTCGCCCCCTCTGATGACATGGCCATATCCTACAGTGCGCTTACCAGCAGGACAGATGTATGGGTTAGGGAAGAACTGTTCGAAGGGCTTCGTAATGGCTAGCGCAAGGCGGAGCGCCTCGTCATCAGAAAAGGCTCTGACATGCTTCTTGATCTTCTCCAACTCAGAAGCGAAGCGATCTAGAGTATCGGGAGAAAGAAGCTCGGACAGGGAGTGCCCGTTGGTCTCCAGCCAGGTCTTATTCTTGGTGATCATGCCAGCCTCCTCTGTTCGCTACTGGTTATCTGATTGAAGTATACGAGGAATAGAGAGAGGGCAAAAAAGAAATCTGTACTGAGAGGATAGGGGGCGCCTAAGCGCCCCCAAAATTCCGCTACTGGGTTGAGGATGACAGGACTACTGTCACCGCGTAGTATCCTCCATGCATCCCTGTGGAATGCACTACAGATATTACGCTGCCCTTCACCCCGCCCACTTCTATATTGCCCTCGTGCCATCCCACCTTGGGATCGACGAGAGCAATATAACCCCCCTCAAACCCCGGGATGGATTTGGGGGCTTCCCACCAACCGTCCGCTATCATGCGGTTGGTGGGGCAACCGAACGATACCACTACGGTAGTGATATCGTTCTCAGGAATGGCGTCGGCCAATACCGCCAAATCTGCCTCAACTTTATCGAGGCGATCTGCGGCCTTTGGCCGCCACTCCCTAAGGAACGACATGGCTGAGGGGGTAGAAACCCCTAGGGCTTCTGCCGTCTCTGACCACGTCCCGGGCGTTCTTCGCCCGGTTAGACTTCCTAGGCCCTCGGCGAAATAACCGGTTTCCCAGCCATCGCGCCCTGATAGAGTGCGCACCCTATCGTTTTATCAATAAACGATAGGTATACCCAACCCTCTCAAGACATGGCGTATAGCCGAAGCGAGTGGCTCTTCGAACCACGTCCAGGGCTCTCTGTCTTTCTCTTCCCGCGCTTCCGCCAGGGTTACCCCCAGCTCGTTCAGCTCTCTTGTGGACGGAGAGAAGGCATTGACTCCGGCCTCTCTCAAGTCGCGCTTCTCTTCTGGCGTCAATAGGTTGATCGCCGCCAGAACAACGGACCCATCGCTTGTCAGTTCCATTTCTCTTCCTCCTAGTCTCTCACGACTATTTCGTAGGGAGCATCCACGTAGGAATGAACCAGCAGGTATATCCTGCTCTATATTATTTATACCAAATATGATAGCGTTTTCGACGAGGTAAAAAGAAGCCTAAGAGAGAGAGGGGAGGGATAGGGGGCGCCGGCTATCCGGTCGCCCCTGCCTGCCCTCTATTTGTCTCTCGATACTTCCGTAGCAAGCCACGCTATCGTGGCTTGTATGAAGTCCTCCATTTCCTGGGGGAAGTAGTAGTAGCTCATTTCCCTTTTAGCCCACCTCCAAATAGCCAGGTCCGCCATGTCCCGGAAGGCTCCCCATACGGGGGTTCTGGCATTGCAGGCATAGGGGCTCCTCGGGTATGGCTGGCGCACCAGGTCCGACTTGAGAAAGTTCCCAAGCCCGACTACTGTGCTCGCCCCTAGATCTCGGACGCCCTCGAGACTCCCACTTACCTGGAAACAGTATCCACGAAATGGTGCCAGGTATCCGACCTTTCCGTCTTCCTGGGTCACCTTCAGCACGGGGACCCCTTCGTAACTGGTCAGAGAAGCCGTCACCGTTTCGCTCAATTCCATGTCGTTCACTCGAGCCATCTCGGCCCTCCTCGTAGGAATGAACCAGCAGGTATATCCTGCTCTATATTATTTATACCAATTGGGGCGGATAGGCGGACAGTTTGCACGTCCGCTTCCCGCCCTCCGCCGGCCCCATCAAGAAGCACCAAACACTCTCCCCGTCCCAGAGACAGGGGAGGTCGGTGCCTCGCTGTTTCTTCCACCTTGCGTTCTTCATTTGTCCTCCTTCGTCCTACGTCAAAGCGTCCCGCCCCTACGAGAGGCGGGTTGAGCCGGTGCTTCGTTACTCCGCTTCCTCCTCGCGGAGTGCCTTCTCCAGGGCCTTGTAGGACCCCGGGGCTCCGATCTTGCTCCGGAGCTCATCCCGGAGCATCCAGGGGACCAACGGCAGGGGCCCCTCCCCCGCCATCAACGACATCACCGTGACCCCTTCCGGGGTATACGGCAAGTCCTTCGTATCATTCGGGGGCGTCTCCCCCCTCCGGAGCAGCCCCTCGAGCCACTCCAGTCCGCGGGCTGTCTCGATGAGCAGCCTCCGCGTGGCTCCCGTGCGCCACGCAAGGCCCAGGATGGCCTCTTGGTCATCCTGGTAGGAGCCGTCTTCCTCGAACCCGTTCTCGTCGAACGCGTCCGGGTCCACGTAGAGATTTACGCTACCCGGAACGCTGAAAGCTGCGAGCCGCAGCCCGCAACCTTCAACCTGCGCGAACTTGCTCCCCCGCGAGAACGTCGCGGTGGGAGCAGACGAGAACGTGAACTCCAGAAAATCTCCGGAGATGTTGAACATCTCCTGGACCGTCTCCATAAAATTTTTCCTGGTCATTGTTTGTCCTCTCTTTCCGCGCCGGGCCTATCGGCCCAAGGTTGCTTTGATGCTGCCCCAGGTCATCGGGGTCAGCGAAGACGTCTGGACCCATTCTCCATGGGCCCTTATCCGATAACTGTGGCACTGGTAGTGGTCGAGGGCCTCCAACCCCCTCAATCCACTCTCCTGCCAGTGGTAGGAGTGATCTCGAAAGGCGTACTCGCAAGACCCTAATTGTAGAGAGATATCCGGCCCGTACGGAGTAGTCTTCGCCACGGCTATCCAAAAGTGGCCCGTGAACGTCCGCACGTCGAACGGGGCGTCGCACGTTATGATGGATGGCTGCCTCAGACTATCCTGTACGGTCTTCCAGACCATATTGCAGGGCGGTGGACTGCCTAGCCCGCCGCAGTCGTCGCTGAAAAGCGCGATGACGTATTTGCACTCAGGCGGGGAAGTCCACCTATTGTACCATACCTCAATGGAGTCCACCCTGAACGTCCCCGTGGCGTGGGGGTAGGACATCGTGTCCCAGTCATCCAGGTCGAAATAGACACCCCTCCAGTCATGGCTCACGCCGTAGGGTAAGATGGGGGTGTCGGTATCGTATCTCAGAATCTCGGCCGAGCAGGCTGCTATGGCCAGAAGCAACATTGCGATCGTTCTCATCTCATCCTCCTTGAAAGCCCCCGCCCCGGCCGAAGCCGGGGGCGGGGGCATATGTTTAGTACCTCTCGACGAGCTCCCAGGTCTCGTCGGCTACCTGTCCGAGATAGGCGACGCACTTCGCGCCTACCAGGACGCGGGCCGACTTCAGCCCGTGCCGACTGACCTCGTCGGTCGCCTCGAGGTAAACACCACGGCGGAGCTCGACGTCGAGCTCCCAGGTTCTTTCCTCGCCCGCCTCAACGGGATCGGAGTGTCCCCGGGTGGGAGGCAGGAATGCCTCCTCGGGGACGTCGGAGATCTTTCTGACGAGGAGCTTCATCCCTGCTCCTTTCCGTTGTGGCCCCTCAGGGCCTCGTTTTCGGCATCGAGGGCCTTGTTGTCGGCCAGGGCCCTTCGGAGGAGGATCTCCATCCCCTCGACCACCCTGACGCTGGTGGTCGCCAGCCATTCGTGGACAGCGTTCGTCCGCCTCACTTCGCTCGCGGGCATAGCCTGGAGCATCTCAGAGACGTTGGCGGAGATCCGCTCCCCGATCGAATTGGCGGGGATGTCGAGACCCAACTCGACCAGCCCTTCCAAGAGGGCCAGCGAGCTGTCTATCAGCTCCCTCCTCGCTGGCATCGGCTGAGGGGCTGGAGCCGGGGCTGCGGGTCGAGCGGCCGGCTGCGGCGGTTTGGGCGCCACGTGGTGGACGCGGCCGTGGCTCATGCCGCTCCCAAGCATCTTCCAGTCCATCCGTGCCGCCACCTTGGGGTGGAAGGCTTCCAGCCACTCACGGATGGCGGATACGCTCGCCGGATCCTCCAGGCGGCATGATGCAAACGCCTTGTCGACTTCGGGCCTGGGGATCCCGATCTCCGACGCGAGATGAGCCGGCGTCCCGAGTTTGTGCAACTCGGCTGCCAGCTCACGGCGTGCCTCCGTGCCAAAGTGGAGGCACTCACTACGCCGGAATGCCCCCGCAATGAGGCCCTTGACTTCGGCTGCCTCCTCCTCGTAGCCGTTGTCATGGAGCCAGTGGGCCAGCTTGCGGAGGGTACTCGTGGACATGTTACCCTCCCCGTTGGCCATCTTGTAGATGGTCGTGCTGGCGAGCCCTACGTCGGGGGCTATCGTCTTTATCGAGTTGCCGAACAAGACCCTTTCCATGATCCTGCTCAGCGCTTTCTGCCGGGGGGTCATCTGAGGATTCATGCCCGCACCCCTTCCCGGACCTGCCGTAGGGCTTTCTCCCACACGGCCTCCTTCGCGGCTCTCGCCTCGGCCTTGGCCTTTCTGGCCTCGACCGTAGCCGCGCTCTCGCGGGGGGTGACGACTACGTCGGGCCCCTCGCGTTGCATCCTCACGGCCATCTCCTCCTCCCGCTCACCCACCCGGAGGATGAGTCTGAACTCCCTTCCCGGGGAGAGGAGGATGGCCTGACGCGGGACTGCCGCCCCGCTGGTGGTGTCGCGTACGACCACCTCAGGGCGCTTGGAGGGGTCGTCCGGGAGGGAGATGTCAGTGGCTACACTGGCCATGTCCACCATGACCAGCGCCCTGGAATCCTTCCCGGGGTTGTGGTGCTTCAGCAGCACCCACCCCTCCTTGTCCCCCCGCCGCCAGAGATCGACGCCGTCCTTGAGGGAGGCGTCGGCGTGGACGACCGCGTGGGGGGTTATCCCCGCCCACGGCCTTCCGCAGATGGGGCAGCCTTCGGTGGCCGCCCGGTTCCGCCGGGCGCGGTCGGGGGACTGCCAGATGCCCCCGGGCTCGCCTTCCGGGTCCCAGTACCAGGGGGACATCAGATCCCGGTACTCCCACACCTCACCCAGGTGCGGGCAGTTGACCCCGAGCGCGGCCCAGCGGGCCAGGGCGTCTTCACGCCCCTCGGGGCTGTGGGCCTCTGGATAGGGGCCCTTGAGGCCGTCTGGGTAGTCTTTCCTACCCATTACGATCTCGTCCTTCGGGCCCACCACGACGCGGGGATAGTGGTTGTGGCGCACCACCACCCCGGCCATGAGCCCGAACTCGGTCAGCGTAAACATCCTCATTTCGTACCTCCTACGTTCGACAGCGGAATCGTTCTTCACGAGCTTCCGCCTCCACTCTCCCATGACGCGGGCATGGGCACCCAGGTCGACAAACGCCAACCTAAAGGGTTTATACCTCATAATCTGGAGATTTTACGGCCTTCAGCGAGCGGGCGAGAGTGGTAAAAAGACGGCGCCCGATCGCTCGAGCGCCGCCTGCTCTCTGGCTGTTTGGCTACTCCTGCTCTACCTTGTCGTAGGTAGCGGCGAAGATGTCGGGCTTGCAGGGGTAGATTTCTCCCTGCACGCCACGGATGATCCAGTCGTCGAACGATACCTCCAGATTGCCCTCGAGGGTGCCTATTGAGAGCGTGCCATCACCGGAGCCGGCAATGGTAGGGAAGAGCGAGCCAGGGGTGCCTCGCTTGAGGTTCCATGCCCGATTCATCCAGTCAGGCCAGTCTCTGTTGTCCAGACGCCGCTCGCGTGTCATCTGGAAGGCCTCGATCGTTACAGGGCGCTTCCTATAGCGGTAATCAGGCATCACAGGTTGATCCTTGCAGCGGCGTCGAGGATTGCCTGCCGGATGTTCTGCATCATCAAGATGGCCGTTAATATCCCGGCCGCGACCTCCGAGCAGCCCTGAAGTTCCTTGCCGGTAAACTCCACTCCCCGCTCTATGTGTGACCTCTTGAGATAGGCCTAAGCTCTTCGATGAAGCTCCGTGTGGTTTCATCCAGGTTATTAGCGGTACTAGCTAGACTCCTTGAAGCGCGAATGAGAGAATTGGGGCCTGTGTCAGTTCTTTATACTGTCAGCTATGACCTACACGGAGATGATGCAGATTACACAAGACTCTATA
>Ga0302241_1000091_pt1 | contig 100752 bp, 93 predicted proteins | sample AAG_UR_Arg_MG_FD_193532 | JGI IMG/M metagenome (GOLD analysis project Ga0302241, IMG submission 193532) | Enriched activated sludge microbial communities from anaerobic digester in WTTP, New Holstein, Wisconsin, United States - AAG_UR_Arg | ecosystem: Engineered > Bioreactor > Anaerobic >... | reverse complement strand
ACGTCCTGTACTGTTGTCGAGCAGATCTTTGGCATTCCGGCCATGGGGACCATGGCCCACAGCTGGATTCAGATGTATGATTCGGAATATGAGGCTTTTAAGACCTATGGGTCGGTTTATCCTGACAACTGTACACTTTTGGTGGACACTTACAATGTATTGAAGTCCGGTGTACCTAATGCCATCAAAGTCTTTAAGGAAGTGGTTGTGCCTTTGGGTTTCAGACCTAAGGGGATCCGCATTGACAGCGGCGACATTACTTATCTGTCGAAAGAAGCCCGCAAAATGTTGGATGATGCTGGATTTGAGGACTGTAAAATCGTTGCGTCAAATTCGCTGGACGAATACATCATTCGCGATATTATAATCCAAGGCGCTAAGGTGGATACTTTTGGGGTTGGGGAGCGTTTGATCACGTCCAAGTCAGAACCCGTCTTTGGAGGGGTCTACAAGCTTTCTGCAGTACAAAAGGATGGCGAATGGGTTCCTAAGATGAAGCTGAGTGAGAACATCAGCAAAACTACTATACCTGGATTTAAGCAGGTTTGGCGGTTGTTTGACAGAACCACCGGAAAAGCTATCTCGGACCTCATAACCCATCACGAAGAGGTTGTGGATGACTCCGGCGCCTATACGATCTTCGATCCTGAGCAGACGTGGAAACAAAAAACTATTGAAAACTTTATCGCTAAGCCGCTGCTGATCCCCGTCTTCAAAAATGGCGAATGTGTGTATGAAACGCCAACGCTTCAAGAGATTCAGGCTTTTTGCATGAAACAGATTGAAACATTATGGGAAGAAGCACTTCGATTTGAGAATCCCCATGGTTATTATGTGGACTTGTCCCAGAAATTATGGGATTGCAGAGATCGCCTGAGAAAAAGCATGAGTTCAATTTAAATAAAAAGAAGTCGGTGTCACAGGCTTATGGCCTGATGACGCCGACTTCTTTTTGTTCTGTAATTACTTGAAGCTGTGGACGAAAAGTCCGCTTCTCAGTTTTGGTTCAAACCAGGTTGACTTAGGAGGCATAACCTCGCCTGCATCTGCGATGTCAAGAAGGTCATCCATTGTGGTTGGATACATGGAGAATGCGACCTTCATGTCCAGCGCGCAACGTCTTTCAAGTTCTTCAAGACCGCGGATGCCGCCGACAAAGTCAATGCGCTTGTCAGTTCTTGGATCCTGAATGCCGAGAACCGGTCCCAAAAGATTCTTTTGAAGGATGGAGACATCCAGACGATCTACCGGATCCTTCTCATCATAGATGCCTTCTTTTGCTTTGAGGATATACCATTTGCCGTCGAGCAGCATCCCGAAAGTATGCTTGGACATTGGCTTATAAGGTGTTCCGACAGGCGCGTCAGAAACATCGAATTTTTCCGCAACTTTCGTTAGGAAGTCTCCTTCGCTGAAACCGTTCAGATCTGTAAGCACGCGATTGTAATCCATGATGAAAAGATCATCATCCGGGAAGATAACAGCCATGAAGTAGTTGAATTCTTCATTGCCTGTAAATCCAGGATTCTCTTCGCGCTTCTTAAGGCCGACTTTGACAGAGGAGGCCGAGCGGTGATGGCCATCCGCAATGTAGAGGAAGTCAATATCCGCAAATTCTTTTTCAATTTCGCTGACGATGCTGAGATCGCCAATTGGCCAGAAAATGTGGGTAATGCCATCATCTGTAGTAAAATTATAAGCAGGCATATGGAATTTGATCCAGTCGTTCATAATCGTAGTCAGTGACTTACGATTGCGATAAGTGAGGAACACTGGCTCAGTGTGCGCCTCGCAGAAGCTGAAGTTTTGAATGCGGTCAACTTCTTTGACCGGGCGTGTAAACTCATGCTTTTTGATGATGTCATTAAGGTAATCATCAATGGAGGTGCAACCTACAATGCCCGTTTGTACGCGGCCGTTCATAAGCTGTCTGTAGATATAGAACAGTGGAACTGCTTCTTCTTTCATGTAGCCTTTTTCGACAAAAGCATCCAGATTCTTTCTGGCAGTCTCATAGACAACGTCTGCATAAGGATCTTGATCAGCCGCGAGGTTGATCTCCGGACGGACGACATGCAGGAAAGAATGAGGATTTCCTTTTGCCATTTCCCGAGCTTCTTCAGTATTCATAACATCATAGGGAAGACATGCGACTTTTTCTACCAGTTCAGTCGCAGGGCGGATCGCTTTAAAGGGTTTTACAATTGCCATTATTTACCTCCTAATAGTGGTTGAATCTCGTCATTTACGCAAAGAATTTTTCGATAACATCACAGACTTCAGCGCCAATGCGAAGCTGAGCTTCTTCTGTGGATGCGCCGATGTGCGGTGTCATGGAAATCTTAGGGTGCTTCATCAGTCGTTCATCCTTGAGAGGCTCTTCGATGAACACATCCAGGCCGGCACCGGCAACTTTTCCGGAATCAAGGGCATCAATCAGAGCGTCAGGATCGATCAGACCACCACGGGAGGTGTTGATGATGTAGACGCCATCTTTCATTTTTGCGAACGCTGCCGCATCCAGAAGAGGTTTGTTGTTAGCCGTCGCCGGAATATGCAAAGTGATGTAGTCGGCATGTTCGAGGATTGTCTCAAAGTCAGCGTAGTGGTACTCGTCAAGGCCTGCTCTAGGACCGAGCAAATCTTGATAAAGTACTTTCATACCGAGGGCCAGGGCACGCTTAGCCGCTTCTTGACCAATTCTGCCAAAACCGATAACACCGAGTGTCTTGCCGCAAATTTCAGTGCCGACGTAGTGTTTCTTATTCCACTCACCATGTCTCATGGTGTGATTGGAAATGTGAATAAAACGCGCCAGGCTGAACATGTGGCCAATGACAAGCTCTGCTACAGAAGCACTGCTGGAGTTAGGCGTATTTCTTACAGCAATGCCTTTGGATTCCGCGTACTCGACGTCGATATTATCGATGCCGACACCGGCACGGATCATTAATTTAAGTCTGGAGCCTTCTACAGCATCGATGATGTCTTTGCGCAGTTTTGTGGCGGAACGGATGACTATGACATCATAGTCGCGCAGGGCAGTCTTCAACGTTTCCTGATCGTAATTATTGGTATCAACATCGTGACCAAGGTTCGTCAAATGCGCTACCGCGCTTTGTTCCATACCGTCGTTTGCGAGAATTTTAAGCATATAAAACTCCTTTTCAAATTGTTTTTAAAAGCTCGGGGTGAAGCTGTGAATCAAGTGCCGGGGGATTACAGTCCGAGAATATCTTCGATATTTCTGAGAACATCATGGACTTCTTCCATGGTCATATCAGCCATGTGCGCGATGCGGAATGTCTTTTCCTTCAAATCGCCATAGCCATTGGAGATCTCAAAACCGCGCTCTCCGAGTTTCTTGTTGAGATCAGCGACGCTGATGCCTTTGGTGTTGACAATAGTCGTAAGCGTGTTGGAAGCATACTTTTCTTCAGGATAAAGAGCAAAGTGCTTTTTAGCCCATTCACGGACGACTTTCGCCATTTCGGTATGACGCGCGAATCTGTTTTCAAAGCCTTCCTCAATGATGCGGTCGAGCTGGTAATCCAGTGCGAACATATGGGAAAGGGTTGGTGTAGAAGGATATTGATCGTCCTTAATGACATTGTCATAAAGGGCAAGGAGGTCCAGATAGAGACCGCGGTACTTGACTTTCTTTGCAGCTTCAACAGCTTTTTGAGAAATACTGCAAAGCGCGATTCCCGGAGGGAGCCCGAGGCACTTCTGGCTGGAAGTGATACAAATGTCGATGCCGAGCTTGTCGACTTCGATTTTCGCGCCGCCCAGGGAGCTGACCGCGTCAACGCAGAAAATGACTTCCGGATACTTTTTCATGACTTCCGCAATTTCTTCAACCGGATTTTGAATACCGGAAGAGGTTTCGTTATGTGTGACAGTGACTAAGTCGTACTCACCAGTAGCCAAAGCTTTCTCAACCATTTCAGCTGAGGTGTGCTTGCCGGGCTCTGATTTGAAAAGATCAGCAGGGATCCCGTTTGAAGTGGCCATTTTGTACCATCTGTCGCCAAAAGCGCCAACAGAGAAGACAGCTGCCTTTTTATTTGTGCAAGAACGAACTGCACCTTCCATGACGCCGCTTCCGGATGAAGTGGAAAGCAGGATGGTGTTTTCTGTGTACATCATCTGTCTAAGCTTGTCGGAAATGCCTTTTTGCAGCGCGGAAGCCGCTTTTGACCGGTGACCGATCATTGGTGTAGCCATTTTCTGGAGGACGTCTTCTCTGACGTCCACTGGACCTGGGATGAAAAGTTTTTTATGCATAGTGACCCTCCTTGACATGTTTGTAATTGTTTTTTTCAAATCTTACGCCTAACATTCTTATTCTACCCTTTTTTATGCAAAATCAAATAAATTAATTTTTTAACAAGAAAGATTATGTTATTGATTTTGCATTTTTATGCTCGTATTTGTACTCAAATCCTAAGTGCAATTGAAGAGACATCCTCAGGACAACTGGTCATTTAACGAAAAATCCAGTATAATAAAGGCAGAACACTTGATAAATCGGAACCTGAATTTAGAGGTATTGAGTGTTTCGAACCGTTCTTTTCTATTTTACAGTTTTGTAAGATAAATAAATTGGTATATAATCACAAAAATTCAGCTGTGGAGGAGGTTAGGGCAAATGCCTGAGCGCGTTCCAGCACATCTTGCTTTGGTGTTTAGCCCGCAAGGATGATCGATTTTTCAAAGGACGCTTTATTTGTATTGGAACCATTCGATTTTAAAACTGCACTGAAACGTGTTACTCCAATGCTGATCGAAGGCGAAGAGGTCTTTGCTACTTTTTGTTTTGCCAGAGATTATGTTATTTTTACTACGAAACGCGTCATCATAATTAAGGAACGCGGAACAACCGGACTGAAAAAAGACTATACGTCATTGCCTTATATCAAAGTTAAGGCTTTCTCTGTTGAAACAGCAGGGGAACCTGGGTTGGACTGCGAACTGGATCTTTGGTTTTCAGGACTTGGAAAAATCAGATTTGAATTTAAAGGCACCTTTGATATCCTCGGATTCAATAAAATGATCGGAGAATATATACTGTAACTCACTGGATCGACAATTGTAGGAGATGCATGACCTATGGAAAGAAACGAATTAATTCAAACCAGCAAGAAAAAGATGTATACCCTGAGAGAAGAAATTGCCAATAGTGTTTCTCATGGCATAGGGATTGTATTCAGTATTGTTGCCATGACCATATTATTGGTCTACGGCATTTGGATGAAGAGTCCTGCGGCAATAACGGGCTTTGCGATCTACGGCGTCAGTTCCATCCTTCTCTACACAGCTTCTACGCTCTATCACAGTTTCAGAAAAGAAAAAATAAAACGTATTATGAGGGTACTCGACCACTCGGCAATTTTTTTGTTGATTGCAGGGACCTATACGCCCGTAACGCTGATTGCCATGCAAGGATATTGGCGTGTCGGCATCCTGAGTACCATTTGGGTGATCGCAATTTCCGGCATTGTTTTTAAAGTGGTGACATATAACAAAATGGACAGATATAAAGGGGTTTCCCTGGCCCTCTATATTCTGATGGGATGGATCGCGGTGATCGCAATAAAGCCAATGACGCAGACTGTTCCGGTTGGATTCCTGATTTGGCTTCTTGCGGGGGGCGCGGCCTATACCATCGGCACAATTTTTTACGCTGTTAAAAAGATTCCTTACCATCATGCTATTTGGCATTTATTTGTTCTAGCGGGCAGTGTCCTTCATTTTCTGGGCATCTTCAGATATCTTGCAGTAAAATAAAGATGCGTCCGCTTTAGGCTAGTCAAGATTCTTGAAAGGATGGAAGGCATGCTGGAAGTTCAATTCTCCCGTTATACCGTTCAAGGTGTGATGTCCGACAATGTTCTGAAGCTGGAGCCGAGTGAAAAACTATCCTTCGCGGTGGAACTGATGCTAAGGGAGAATATTCCCGAAGTGCTGGTGGTCAGGAGTCTAAAGGAGGAAGAGCATCTTTTGGGCATACTGACTTTCAGGGATATTTCAGAGCTGATCAAGCTTGGGAAAAGTCTGGAGGCGCCGCTGTCACAGTTTGCTCTGAAAAAAGTTATAACCGGCACTGAGGAGATGCTTCTGAGCGAGGTGCGGCAAATTCTCATTGAACGAAAAATTGGCTGCCTTCCTATCTTCAATGGGAGCAGAATCACAGGCATAATACGCAGCGAAAATCTCAGAGACAGTTATTACAGATTTTTGGAGATTATCAACAAACAATATATGGCGGTCATCCATCAGATGCACGAAGCTGTCACAGTCACTGACCGGGATGGCAATGTGCTGCTTTGGAATAAGAACGCAGAACGCATTTATAACCTGAAGCCTTCAGAAATCCTGTATAAAAAATTAGAAGATTTTTTCCCGAATGCCCTTAGTTTGTCGGTCATGAAAACGGGAATTCCAATCGAAAACGTGTATCATGCGCCAAAACCAAACTACTATGTCATAGTCAGTGCTTTGCCCATTGTCGTAGACGGCGAATATTTAGGCGTCGTTGCTACAGAACGGGATGTCACGGAGTACAATCAATTGACCAACGAGCTGGTCAACGCTAATGTTGAAATTGATTTACTCAAAAAAGAAGTAGAAAAAATGTCAAAGGGAAGTTTCACTTTTAATGGCATTCTGGGCAACAATCCGGTGATCCAAAACCGTATTGAATTAGCAACCCATGTCGCTGCGACGGATACCAATGTCATGCTCACGGGAGAAAGCGGAACGGGCAAGGAAGTTTTCGCCCGGGCGATTCATGAGGGCAGCCGCAGAGCGGGATTATTTGTACCTGTCAACTGTAGTGCGGTGCCCGCGGCACTCTTCGAGAGCGAATTTTTTGGCTATGTGGGCGGCTCGTTCACAGGCGCACTTAAAACAGGGAAAATAGGATTTTTTGAACTGGCTCACGAGGGGACGCTGTTCCTGGATGAAATTGGCGACTTGACACTGGAACATCAGGCAAAACTTCTGAGAGTCCTTCAGGACGGCATGGTATCTAAAGTAGGGGCAGAACGCAGAATTCCGGTGGATGTCAGAGTCATTTGTGCAACCAATAAAAATCTTTTGGAAATGGTAAAAGCGGGCTCTTTTAGAGAAGACTTATTCTATCGCCTGAATGTCGTGGAAATCAGTCTTCCGCCATTAAGAGAAAGACGTGAGGACATAGCGCTGCTATTCAATCGGTTCCTGGAAGAAGGGTGCAAAAAAAATCATAGAAAAATGCCGCATATTGACAATGCTGTTTTCAACGTTTTGCTCCGGTATAACTGGCCAGGCAACATACGCGAATTGCGAAACGTCGTTGAATATATGCTGGTTGTCGGTCGATCTGACCAACTGACTATTGAGACTATGCCGCCTAATCTGGCTAAAAGTGAAAAGAGCGCACCTTGTCCGGATGAAAGACCGGAATTTAAGAATGAGGCAGAAACACTGGCTGAAATTGACAAAACGATTCGGGACAAGGAAGTGGAAATGATCTCTAAGGCTCTGACGACCCATAATGGCAACAAGAAAAAAGCGGCAGAAGCCTTAAATATTCCAAGAAGTACACTCTATTACAAAATCAATCACTACGGGATTTGAGTAAGTGAGTGTCGAAAAACCGACACATGTCATATATTCGACATTGTCGGTTTTTTTCGTAACTGTATAAATTTCAATACATAAGTAGGGGTTTCAGTTGAAAAATGAAAATTTATGAAGGTTTAAGTGTCGGAAAACTGACATGAAAATTGAAGACGCGTGTCGCCTTCAATAATTAGCAGTGCTGAAAGCATTGCTATCAGCGCCCAAAATATATTTTTTTAGAAATTCAAGCTTTCAAATAGTTGGCACAGTGCTTGCGACATAAGTTGACGAAGCGTCCTTATGCAATGACAAGTGCTGTCACAAGTAAACCTAACCTTACAACAGTAGTATGAGATTGGCCCGTCACGCTTGCTCAGTGTGACGTTCACTTAAAATAAACTTGGCCAAGAAGGAGGATCGTCGTTCGTACTAAAAAATCAAAGGGGGACTATGTGAATGAGCAAAAACACCGAACAATGGGGAAGTCGTTGGGGATTTATACTGGCTTCGATTGGCATGGCTATCGGAACCGGTAACATCTGGAGATTTCCGCGAGTCGCAGCTGCAAATGGCGGCGGACCGTTCATTATCGCCTGGACAATCGCTTTATTCGTATGGGCTATACCACTGCTTATGGGCGAAATGGTCATGGGCAGAAAGACAGGTTTGGGAACTGTAGGTGCCTTCAGAGACTTTATCGGAAAGAAATATACATGGATGGGCACCTGGATCATGATCGTCTGTCTGGCAATTGCTTTTTACTATTCAGTCGTCATGGGGTGGTGTGTGAAGTACTTTACTTTGGCTGTCGCAGGTACTTTCAAGCCGGGTATGGGAACTGAGCAGACCGCAGAAATCTGGAATGTCTTCACGACAACGCCGTCACAGACCATACTTTTCCACTTCATTTCCATGGCAATTGCAGGCATTATAATTTATCAGGGTGTCACTAAAGGGATCGAAAAAGCATCTAAAATAATGATTCCTACCTTGTTCGTCCTATTAATTACCGCTATGCTGAGAGCCGTTACGCTTCCTGGTGCGGCCCAAGGTCTTGAGTATCTTTTCAGCCCAAAATTTTACATGCTGGCAGAGCCTAAAATCTGGCTGGCGGCTTTTACCCAGGCAGCATGGTCAACAGGTGCCGGATGGGGTTTCATCATTACATATGCAGTATACACGAAACGCAAAGAGGACGTTGCAGGCAACTGTCTGATCATGGGCGTCGGCGACAACGTTGGCGCACTCATTGCAGGTATGACAGTACTTCCGGCGATTTTTGCACTGTCGCCAAGCATTGAATTCGCAAATGAAGCGCTGGCACAGGGAAATACCGGTATTACCTTTATCTATCTCGCGCAGCTCTTTACAAGAATGCCGCTGGGCAATCTCGCCGCCGCCATGTTCTTCCTGGCTATGTCAATTGCGGCACTATCATCACTGCTTCCAATGATCGAGGTCGGTGTCAGAAATATGATGGATATGGGCTTTGAACGGAAAAAGGCAACATTGGTTGTCGTTATAGGCAGCTTTTTACTCGGTATACCATCGGCTTACAGCCTAAATTTCCTGGACAATCAGGACTGGGTATGGGGCATTGGTTTGCTCGTCAGCGGCTTGTTTGTCGCCTTCGCCATGGTTAAATACGGCGTCGAAAAAGCACGTACGCAGGATATCAACATGCCGTGGTCCGACTACCAGATTGGTAAATGGTGGTCAGTCTGTATCCGACTCTTCCCGGTTTTCTTTGTTTCGATTACCGCATGGTGGTTCTGGCAGGCGGTTGGCTGGTATCCGGACAATTGGTGGGCACCGTTTGAGGTCTTTACGCCAGGCACTATCATATTCCAATGCGTGCTCGTTCTGATCGCGGCCTACATGACCAACAACTGGTTTGCCAGAAAAATTGGTCCGGGACGAGATATTACTGCTGAAGAGGAAATTAAAATGGTTGCAGAGGAGCGTGCTTAAGATGTCGACAACCTCAATGATAATGATGATCATAGTGGCGGGTTCGTATTTTATTGGTTTCGGTTTACTGCTTTATAAGGCAAGCAAACCTAAACCCGAATAAGTCATAACCTGGAGGCCTTTGACGGTTGACAATGCTCATAGTGACTGAAACGGCATTATGAGCATTGTACCAAAGGTCCTTCGGCATAAAGCGTGGTTACTGAATCTATTCAGACAGTCTTCGGTCCCCGAAGCAAAAGGAAGGTTGTCGACCAGGGGGGTATGTCAGCATGTCATCCAGACTCGAAAAGCATCCAATATTAAGTTTTGATCGAGGCAAAAAAATCAGTTTCAATTTTGACGGATCAGAAATAACCGGTTATGAAGGGGAGACCATTGCCGCTGCTCTGCACGCTGCAGGCGTGAGAGTTCTCAGTCACAGCATTGAGAGAAACAGGCCCCGCGGCTTTTATTGCGCGATTGGAAATTGTTCCTCCTGTATGATGGAGGTCAATGGTGAAGCAAATGTGAAGGTTTGCGTGACAATGCTGGAAGAGGGCATGACAGTCAGGACACAGGAAGGAAAGGGTGAACTTCTGTGAAGAAAGTGGAAACACTCATCATAGGCGGAGGTCCTGCCGGATTGTGCGCCGCGCTTAGCGCTGCAGAAATGGGATGTCAGGTATTGTTGGTAGAAAGAGACGGCGCCCTTGGCGGGCAGCTTGTCAAACAAACACATATGTTCTTTGGTTCAGAAAAGCAGTACGCGTCTACAAGAGGCATTGACATTGGCAAGCTTTTGCTTGAGAAAATAGATCAATCACCCAATATAGAAGTATGGAAAAATACGACCGTAGTTGGTCTTTATGAAGATCGTATCGTGACACTTGAAAAAGAAGGCACTTATTTAAAAGTCGATCCGGATGCCATTATCGTGGCGACCGGGGCCAGCGAAAAAAGCATACCGTTTCCAAACAATGATTTGCCGGGGATCTATGGCGCCGGCGCGGTTCAAACCTTAATGAATGTCTATGGCGTCAAACCGGGGGACAATGTTCTCATGATTGGTGCCGGAAATATTGGCTTGATCGTCAGCTATCAGCTCATGCAGTCTGGGATCAACGTGAAGGCCATTGTCGAAGGTGGTCCCAAAATAGGCGGGTATCTTGTGCATGCCTCCAAAATCAGACGTTTAGGGATTCCAATCTATACGCGCTATACGGTCAAAGAAGCCCGCGGTAAAAACGCCCTGGAAAGTGCAACAATCTGGCAGCTGGATGAAAATTGGTCACCTATTCCGGGAACTGAAATTGACCTGGATGTCGATGTCATGTGCATTGCGGTCGGGCTTTCACCTCTGTCAGAGCTGCTATGGCAAGCGGGCTGTGAAATGAAATATTTGGCTGCCCTGGGTGGATATGTGCCAATTCGAAATTCTGAAATGATGACTTCGATTGAGGGCCTCTTTATTGCAGGAGACGTCGCAGGTATCGAAGAAGCCAGCAGTGCCATGGTTGAAGGTTACTTGGCCGGATTGTCTGCAGCGGCTTATACAGGCCGCCAGTCAGATCGCCTGGATGCGCTCAAATCAGATTACATAGACCAGCTCAGCGCACTGCGGGCAGGCCCTGAAGGCGCGAGAATCAGACAAGGGATCTCAGAAGTTTCAACAGCTTAAAGTCTTTTCTCGAGAGCCTGTGAATTGCTCATCATGAATTGGAGGTGCCAAGCATAATGCTCGAAAATACTGGAATACCAACACCTGAGGACATCGACAGCGTCTTTCCGTCTGAAGAGCGTCTGAATCGGGGGGCGATTATTGTCGTTGAATGTTACAAAAAAATCCCATGTAATCCATGTTATACCGCCTGTCATCGCGGAGGCATTCGACCCTTTGAAGATATTAATGATCGACCGGTCGTTGTAGAGGACAATTGCAATGGCTGTGGCCTCTGTATTGGCAAGTGTCCGGGCCTTGCGATCATGGCGGTGGATATGACCTATTCAGATACTGAGGCTTTGGTAAAATTGCCTTATGAATTTTTACCTATGCCTGAACCTGGCATGATTATTAAAGGTCTGGACCGGGAAGGCAATTTTATAACGCCGGTCAAAGTCATAAAAGTGTTGAACACCAAAGCTATGGACAGGACGGCTGTGGTCTCTGTCGCTGTAGGAAAGCCTTTCGTCCGTCAAATCAGAAACATCAAAGTCGAACCGGTTGAGGTAAGACAAGCGGATGATGATGTGATTGTCTGCAGATGCTCTGATGTAAGTCTGGGCATGATCAGGGGGCTGATCAGAAAGGGTTACACGACCTTTGATGAAATTAAACGGCTCAGCAGGGTAGGGATGGGACCGTGTCAATCCAAAAACTGCGGACCAATGGTTTTGAAAGAGATCTCAATTATGACTGGCAAGTCCATGGAGGCGCTGACACTTGGTACTTACAGGCAGCCTGTAAAATCTCTCAAGCTCGGCGAAATCGCTGATGAAGCCGTAAGGGGGCACAGCAAATGATGAAGACAGCAGATGTGGTCATTATTGGCGGTGGGATTTCCGGTTGCGCAACAGCCTACTTCCTGGCGAAAAAAGGTGTGAAAAATGTACTCCTGATTGAAAAGGGCTACCTGGCAAGTGGATCTACAGGCCGCTGCGGCGCCGGTATACGCCAGCAGTGGGGGACCGAGCTCAACTGTATGATTTCTAAGCATTCGTGCGATTTCTTTGAGACTGCGAACGAAGAGCTGGAATACGACGGTGACATTGAATTTAAGCAGGGCGGTTATTTATTGGTGACCAGCACCGATAAGGAGCATGAACAATTTATCAAAAATATTGAAGTCCAAAATAGAATGGGGATCCATTCGAAACTGCTTACCTTAGAAGAAGCGAAAGAGATCGTTCCTTTTCTGAATACGGATGGGTTGATTTCAGCGGCGTTCCATCAAAAGGATGGCCATCTGAATCCTTTTCATACCACTCAAGCTTTTGCTGATGCAGCGAAACGCTTGGGCGCTACGATCATGACGCACACAGAAGTAACGGGGATCGATGTAGAAAACGGAAAAATCAGGGGCGTCAGAACCAATAAAGGTGATGTTGCTACAGCTGTTGTTCTAAATGCCGCAGGCGGCTATTCTCAAAAAATTGCTCAAATGGCAGGCGTTGACCTTCCGGTTTATTCTGAAAGACATCAGATTCTTGTCACAGAGCCAATAGAAGAGATTCTGGGGCCTATGGTCATGTCTTTTTCGTTGAACATCTATTGTCAGCAGGTCCCGCATGGCGGCATCATCATGGGACGCGGAGATGAGAACGAACCGCGGGACCTCAGGACGACCAGCAGCTGGCAATTCCTTGAGGAAATGGCACTCTGCGCTACAAAACTTTTACCGCCGCTTAGAAACGCAAAAGTACTCAGACAATGGGCTGGTCTGTACAATATGTCTCCGGACCGTCAACCTATTTATGGACCAGTTGAAGAGGTGGAGGGATTCTATGTTGCCGCTGGGTTCAGTGGTCATGGTTTTATGTTTGGCCCTTCGACAGGTCTGATCATGTCTGAATACATATTGGGAGAAAAGCTGACTTTGCCGGTAGAGACATTGACCCTCAGTCGAATCAAGCAAAACAAACTGGTCTTTGAGCCTTCGGTGGTCTAAATTTTGGAGTCGTTGACGACTGCCTGGAAATTGAGAAGGGATGCCAATTCTGAGGATTAACTTCGTAACACAATATTTAATAAAATGAGCTGAAAGGGCATCAGTCACGTTATAGCACTAACTTTGGCAGTTGCCTTAGCTCAAATTCGACTTCGGAGGTGAAGGGTTTGAAAATCCTGCAAAAGATAGAAGATCGGTGCATAGCCTGCAGCGCTTGTGAGATGGCATGCTCAAACGCCTATTTTAAGGTGAAGGACCGTGAAAAATCTGCGATCCGCATTACCGAGCACGGTCAGGACAAGCGGATTCACGTCTGCAATCAGTGCGGCTTCTGCATTGATATTTGCCCTGTCATGGCGATCAAAAGAGACGCCCTGGGCGTAGTGCGCATCGATAAGAAAAAATGTGTGGGCTGCCTGATGTGCGTGGGCTTTTGCGACGCGTCCGTCATGATGCAGCATGATGAGTTCCAGGAACCATTCAAATGTGTGGCCTGCGGCATCTGCGCCGGCGTGTGTCCGGCTGAGGCGCTCTACATAGACAAGGACGCTGCGCAAGTGCCCCTTGAAAAAGTGACCTTTTTCAAGTAAGGCTTAAATGCCGCAAAAATAGCAGGATTTAAACAGACAGGAGGGGACTCAGTGGAGATCAAAGCCATGAAAGAAGCGCGGACGCTGCTGACAGCGTTCGATTACGAGCCCGCGCCATTGGAGCGGGGCTATACAGACAGATCCTTACATATCCGGCTGGGAGAGAACCGGGTGGAAGCCAGAGCGGTCCCGGCCCTGGTACGGGAGAAATTCATAGGCGGCAAGGGCTATGGCCTGAAACTGTTGTGGGACGCGGTGAAGCCGTCAACCAGATGGAATGATCCGGAAAATGCCATCATTGTCGCAGGCGGTCCGATCTGCGGCATCACCCAGTATCCCGGCTCAGGAAAATCCCTGGTCTGCACCATTTCGCCCATGACGGACATGCCCATTGATTCCAATGTAGGCGGGTACTTTGGTCCATATCTGAAATTCTCCGGGTATGATGCTCTGGAGATCAGCGGGAAGTCTGAAAAGGACGTCGTCATTTTCATAGACGGCAACAGTGGCCGGGTGACCATAGAAGAAGCGCCGCTGGAAGCAGTGGACGGCCACGTTGTGGCGGAACAGCTGACGGAGATGTACGCTGAAGATGAAGAAGATAAGAAAAACATTTCGATCATCTGCGCCGGTACGGCAGCGGAGCACGCTAACATAGGCCTCCTGAACTTCTCGTTTTACGACCTCCGGCGACAGGTGGCCAGGCTGAAGCAGGCGGGCCGCGGCGGCATAGGCCGGGTCTTCAGGGACAAGAAGATCAAGGCGGTCGTCATCCGGTTCCGGGGTACCAAAGGCAATCTCAATAAGCCGGCGGACCAGAGCCGGATCAACAAGGCGGGGATCAAGCTCCACCGTCAGATCCACGACCTGGATGATGCCCAGTGCCGTATGCGTCAGATTGGCACGGCCAACATCATAGAGGTCATGGATGCCTATGATCTGCTGCCAACCCACAACTATCAGTACGGGAGTCACCCGGATACCTATAAGATTGCGTCCAAAGTCTTTATTGAGAAATACACCACCCAGGGGATGCCGGACGGATGCTGGTATGGGTGCTCGCTCTCCTGCGCCAAGACGGCAGATCACTTTGAACTCAAGACGGGACCCTACAAAGGCCACAAGGTGACCATAGACGGACCGGAATACGAAAACGCGGCGGGTCTTGGCTCCAACTGCGGGATCTTTGATCCGGAAATCATTCTGGAGGCCAATTTTTACTGCGATACCTACGGCGTGGATACCATCTCCTTTGGCACGATTACAGCTTTTGCCATGGAGTGCTATGAGCGGGGAATCATTGACAAGAGCCACACGGGAGGTCTTGAGCTGACCTTTGGAAATGCCATGGCGCAGCTGGAACTGCTGCACCAGATGTCCAGAGGAGAAGGCTTTGGGTATCACATAGGTCTTGGCGTCAGACACCTGAAGCAGTACTTCGCGGAGGAATTTGGGGCGGATCGGGCGTTTCTTGAGGATATTGGCATGGAGCAGAAGGGCCTTGAGGTCTCCGAATACCTGCCAAAGGAATCCCTGGCACAGCAGGGGGGCTATGGCCTGACGAACAAGGGGCCGCAGCATGATGAAGCCTGGCTGATCTTCATGGATATGGTCAACAACCAGATCCCGACCTTTGAGGATAAGGCAGAGGCGCTGCACTACTTCCCAATGTTCCGGACGTGGTTTGGCCTGATGGGTCTATGTAAGCTGCCGTGGAATGACACGACGCCGGCGGACAATGGCATGACAGACGAGCCTGCGAAGATCCCTGAGCACGTACAGAACTACGTGGACCTTTATAATGGGGTCACGGGGGCTTCCATTGACAAGCACGAGCTGATCCGTCAATCCGAGCGGGTCTACAATTTCCAGAGGGTTTTCAACATCCGGATGGGCAAAGGACTGAGAGTTCACGACGCTATGCCTTACCGGTCAATGGGTCCGGTGACGGCGCAGGAGTACCTGTCCAGGCAGGAGCGGTATGATCAGCAGATGAAAGAGCTGATTGGGGTGGATCCGGAAGGCAAGTCGGTGGAAGAGAAGATTGCCATAGTGCGGGCGTATCGAGTGGACCAGTACGAAAAACTGACGGATGCGGTATACAAGCGCAGAGGCTGGTCGTCTGAAGGCGTCCCTACCACAGCGTATCTCAGGGAGATTGGCATGGATCTGCCTGAAGTGCTGGAAGTGGTCACGCCGCTTCAAGCGTAAACTTAAACTCTTAAAGAGGCGAGGGATCGCCTCTTTTTGTCTTAATGCATGGAACAACTGTTGTAGGAACGAAAATTCAAAGGTACACTTAAAAGGGTAGAGAGGTGAGAAGGATGATCCAGGTCAACGGCAAGCCTATGATATGGTCGGAAGGTATGACGGTAGCAAGCATGCTGAAAGAAAAAAACTATATTTATGCAAAAATTGTAGTCAAAATCAATGGTGTGTTTATACCGGTTGAAAAATATGAGTCGACGTTTATACACGACGGAGATGATGTAAAAGCTATTCATATGCTGGCCGGTGGATAACCTATAGATGCTGAAGATACAAATGGGGGGCATGGCAAGATATGGAGAAGCGCTATCAAAGAAATATGAAACTTATGACACAAGATGAGATTACAGCCTTAAAAAAGAAACGGGTCTGCGTCGTAGGCTGCGGAGGACTGGGTGGGTATATTGTTGAAATGCTCTCTCGTTTGGGTGTAGGAACCATAACGGCCATTGACGGAGACGTTTTTGACGAGACAAACCTAAACCGTCAGTTATTGTCTGAAGAAGCGCTTATAGGCTCCTCCAAAGCTGAAGCTGCAAAGTCGCGAATTCAAAAGGTCAATTCAGAAGTGGAAGTCGTCGCCAAAGCAGTCTTTTTAAGAGATGACAACGCAGTGGCATTGATTGCCGGTCATGATGTGGTCGTGGATGCGCTGGACAATATTTCGACGCGCAGAATCCTGGAGAAAGCCTGTTCAGTTTGTGGAATACCACTGATTCACGGTGCTATAGCGGGATGGTATGGTCAGGTGACGACAATCATGCCCGGATCCGGTGTCTTCTCAAAGCTGTACCCTGAAACGGCAGAGAAGGGCATAGAAACCGAACTCGGGAATCCTGCTTTCACACCGGCCCTGGTGGCCTCCATACAGGTCAGCGAAACTTTGAAATTGTTGATAGAAAAAGGCGAACCGCTGGTAGGCAGGCTGCTCACCTTAAATCTTCTGGACCATGAATACCAGATTTTTGAATTTTAGTTTGGGTGTAAACCTATCCGCCTCCACATAATCTCCACAGGTCTTTGATAGAATTGTGATCTGCCAATACTGACAAAATTGATAGCGTAGAGTCACTCGTTATCGCAAATCTAATACGAACGGCAGAGTATGGTGTTGATGGAGTGAGCGCATGAACCAACAAGAGAAAAAGCTTAGTTTAAGAGTTGACGGCATGACCTGCAGTGCCTGTGAAATCAGAATTGAAAGTGCTTTGAGCGGACTGCAGGGCGTCTTTTCAGTGAAGGCAGACCGGCAAAAGAGAAGCGTAGAGATCGTTTACATTTTTGGACAAACGTCAGAAGAAAAAATCAAAAATGGAATTGAAGCTGCCGGATACAAAGTCACCCCCGTCGGCATCCAAACAGGCAGCACGCTCCGCGAATACAGTGTAAGGAATGAGGCCCAAAGCGAAGTTTGGAAAAACGGACAAGGGATCATTTTAGTTCTCTTAATCTTTGTGCTCTTTTGGATGCTTCAAAAAATATCAGGCGTGACACTGATCCCGGAAATTACATCCGAAGCAAGCTATGGCATAATTTTTCTTGTGGGTCTGATAACCTCTGTTCATTGTATTGCAATGTGCGGTGGAATTAACTTATCACAGTGCATTCAACGTGAAGATCAAGTTCTGCATCAGGGCTATCATAGCGCGGCAATGAAACCCAGCCTGCAGTATAATGCCGGCCGTGTTGTGTCATACACTGTCCTCGGGGGTGTTGTTGGCATGCTGGGACAAGTCATTGGCTTCGACAACAGCGCGAAGGGCTTTGTAACCATTGTGGCCGGGGCTTTCATGATTCTGATGGGGCTTAATTTGATGGGCGCCGGTTCCTGGGCCGGAAAACTGATTCCTCGTCCGCCCGCGTTCCTGAAAAATAAACTCAATCGTCATAAGCGTTCTCAAAAACCATTTCTGGTAGGTTTGCTCAATGGATTTATGCCCTGCGGTCCGCTGCAGTCCATGCAGTTATACGCTTTGGGTACGGGCAGCTTCTCAGCGGGGGCTCTGTCTATGCTTGCCTTCAGTTTGGGTACGGTACCCTTGATGTTTGGAATGGGATTTTTGAGCACTCTGATCAGCAGGTCAGTATCACAAAAATTGTTCAGGCTGAGTGCCATAATGGTTCTAGCGCTGGGTGTCATTATGACCGGCAGAGGACTCAGTCTCGCGGGCATCTCATTTAATCCCGGCGTGACTGAAATCGAAATGGAAACCCTTGAGGATTACGGACAGATCGCTGTGGTGCAAGACGGTGTTCAAACCGTCACAATAGAACTTCATCCCGGATATTATGAACCCATTGTCGTGCAGAAGGGCATCCCGGTCAGATTCAACATAGAAGCAGCAGAGGGCTCGCTTAATTCCTGTAATGACGCAGTTCAAATTCCGGAATTCAATATTCAAAAGCCATTGATGGTTGGAGACAACTGGATTGAGTTTGTTCCGGAGCAAGCGGGGGTAATCCCGTTCTCTTGCTGGATGGGGATGATTCGCAGTGAGATTTTGGTGGTGGATTCGTTAAACAACACGAAATAGAACCACGATCAGCATGCTGGTGGAAGTGGTGATGGGCAAAGGAGTGCAAAAACCATGACGCGAAAGACGAAAATCCTGTTAATTGAAGATGAGGCAAGCCTGGCGGAGGTTATCAAGGAGTATCTCACAGCGAGTGGCTATGACGTCATTACAGCCCATGATGGAACCAGCGGCGTTGATTTGGCGCGGCGTGAAGAGCCGGCGCTGATCCTCCTGGATCTCATGCTGCCCGATCTCCCGGGCGAAGAAGTATGTACGGCTATCCGCAAATGGTCCCGTGTCCCCATCATTATGCTCACAGCCAAATCCCAGGAAGAAGATCTGCTCAACGGACTTGGATTGGGCGCAGATGATTATGTGACCAAACCCTTCAGTCCCAGACAGCTTGTAGCCAGGATCGCGGCGCTGCTCAGGCGGAGCTCGGAGGATCCAACCCTGCTTTCGAACCGTATGTCTTATCAGAACGGCGACCTGGTTATAGACACGCTCGCCCGCGAAATATGGAAATCCGGTGACAAGGTATCCTTGACGCCCAATGAGTACAAAATTTTGCTGGCATTAGCCTGTTATCCCAGAAAGGTCTTCACGCGCGGGGAACTGATTGAAATTGCTTTGGGCAGTGATTATGACGGCTTTGACAGAGGCATTGATTCCCACATTAAAAACATCAGGCAAAAAATCGAATCAGATTCGAAAGCCCCTCAGTATATCAGGACTGTACACGGTATCGGGTACCGTTTTGGCGGTGATGTGGATTGAACAGGCTGGTGACAAAACTTAGAACTCGAATGGTCGTATCCCATATAACCATTGCGCTGATCGCCGTTGGCTTGATCAGTCTGTTGTCCAATCTATTTTTGGAACAACAATTTCAGGATTATGTGACGCGTAAAATCGACAGCAGACATTTGGAGATTGTCGACCAGATCGAAAACTTGTATCAATCTGAGGATGAATGGAATGTGGCGCTGATTGAGACCATCGGCATGAGCGCTTTAGGGGAGGGGCTGATCCTCCGCGTTGAAAATTCAGTCGGGAAAGAGATTTTCAGCGCACGCGCCATGGATCACATGATGTGTGATCTCATGCTCAATCAGATTTCGGAGAATATGCGCACACGCTATCCGCAGTGGCAGGGTGACTATGTTGAAGTGCCCTACCCGCTGATGGTGGACGGACAGAAGGTCGGCGTGGCGGAGATAGGATTCTTTGGACCTTATTATTATTTGGAGTCGGACCTCGAGTTTCTGCATACTTTGAATCGGATTTTGCTGGCCGTTGGGATCATCAGCTTTCTTACAGCCGCATGCGTGGCGATCCTGGTATCCAGAAGGCTCACACGGCCAATTCTGCGTGTCACGGCGGCAACGCAGCGCATAGCTGAGGGGCATTATGATGAGCGCATTGGCAGTGTGGTAGAGCGTACGCACACCTTGGAAATTGACACTATGACAAAGAGTGTGGACCATCTGGCGCAGACCCTGGAGCAGCAGGCAATTCTGAGAAAAAGACTGACCTCGGATGTCGCCCATGAACTGAGAACGCCGCTTTCGACGGTGCAGATCCATCTTGAAGGCATGCTGGACGGGATCTTCAAGCCGGATGAATATAGACTCTCCCTGTGTCACGAGGAGATCAAGCGGCTTCAGCGACTGGTGGGCGACCTGGAGCAGCTATCCCGGGTGGAACATGACATGAATCTTCTTCAGAAGAAGCCTTTTAATTTGGCTGAACTCGTGCTTCAACAGGCAGAGCTTCACCGAAATCAGGCAGCTTTAAAATCCATCAATTTGAAAGTCAAGGGCATAAAAAGCGAGGCTCAGCCGATGGTCTTAAGCGGCGACCGCGACAAGATCAGCCAAGTCCTCGTTAATATCCTTGCCAATAGTATAAAGTTCACCCCGGAAGGCGGCAGCATTGAGATTGACTGTCGAAGAGAAGGCGGTACAGCCCTCCTTCAGGTGACAGACACCGGCGTGGGTATTGCCGAAAAGGACTTACCCTTTGTCTTTGAACGGTTCTACCGTGTGGATCCATCCAGAAGCCGTGGAACCGGCGGTGCGGGGATAGGGCTGACAATCAGCAAGACCATCATTGAGGCCCACGGCGGAAAAATCGAAATTAACAGCCCTGGTCTCGGAAGTGGCACGCAAATTGTGATCAGACTCCCTTTAGAACCATCAAATCTCCACAATTAAACGCTATACTCGGAGTTGCAGCCGGCAGTGAGGCTCGACACATTTTGAAAACAAGCAACCTGTCAGTCATCCTTGCCAAAAATCCAATTCTGGGGGAAGTTCAATGAAAAAGAGAGTTTTATTCAGCAGTGTATTTGCTATAGCCGCTTTGTTGGCATTGACCGGGTGCGGTTCCACGGACGTGGTTGCCAGCTCTGCCGTGACGTCATTTGAAGCCATGGCGAACAATGAGGCAGTAAAAAGTCAAACATCAGATATTGGAGATGTGGCGTATTGGCGTCTTCAAGCGTCCGAAGCCGCCGTGTTTGTACTCGGTAAAAGCGCAGAGGCTGATCTGGACATAGCTATTGAGGTGGATGCAGCACTGTTTATTAACGCAGGTTTAAATCCTTCTCTGTTGTCTGAAGACCGCTATAGCTTTGATCCTGCGACTAATCGATTGTCCGTGATCAGCAACCTGGGTGATGCGCAGCTGGAGGGTGCACCTGGTGACACCATTGAAAAGACCTTCGAACAATGGGTGAAGGGTTACAGAAAGTCTATAGGCTACCATGCCCCAATGGATCACTTTGGCATCAGTCTTGGTGACGGAAACATGCTGGAATGGGCGAAAACGTTGGAAACCAATGACAAAGACCTCGTCTTCGTTCTGAACCCGGAACCACTCATTCAGGCAGGTGTTGACCCAGCGAAGCTCGAAACCTGGGTTTTTGGAGAAGTGGAAGTCATGGATGAAGCCGGTAAAACGGTCATGGTGGAAAAGTTCCTGATGGCTTATAGTTTTGACTAATTTGAGTTTGTAAATCGAAAGGAAGGGGAGACTGACAGCTTGCGGTCTGCTCTTCCTCTTTTTTTGAAGCGTTGATTATGCGATTAAGTTCATGGTAAAATTGAAGCAGAATTGAAATGGATTTCCATTTCAGCACAACACAACAACACAACAACACCGTGATGACTCGAGGTGTAGAGTCCGCTTGAACGACAAACAATAAAGGAGAGAACAATCCATGCTGAATTTCAAATATTACAGTCCGACGTCCGTCATTTTCGGAAGAGATTCTGTAGATAAACTAGGAACACAAATTTCTTCAGAGGTTAAGACGGTCCTGTTTCATTATGGCGGAGGAAGCATTAAGAGAAGCGGTCTGTATGATCAGGTCCAGACCATCTTAACGGAAAAGAAGGTCAAGGTTGTCGAACTTGGCGGGGTAGAGCCCAATCCAAAGCTTACCCTCGTCAGAGAGGGGATCGCGCTTTGCCGTGAACATCAGGTGGATCTGATTCTGGCAGTTGGCGGCGGCAGTGTCATAGATTCTGCAAAGGCTATTGGTATTGGCGTGAATTATGAAGGCGATGTCTGGGACTTTTTTATGGGAAAAGCCCAGCCTGGCTCGTGTGTGCCAATAGGCGTCATATTAACGATCCCCGCAACCGGCAGCGAGACGAGTCCCAATTCCGTTGTAACAAAAGAGGAAGGTCTGATGAAACGCGGCGTGAAGTCAGATTTGATTCGGCCTTCATTCGCAATTTTGAATCCCGAGCTGACGCTGACCCTGCCGGAAGAGCAAACCTTTGCGGGGATCATGGACATATTGTCCCACGTTTTCGAGCGGTACTTTACAACCACCACACCGGTGGATGTGACAGACCTGATGTGTGAAGGCGTTATGAAGGCGACCATTGAAAACGCTTACAAGCTTCGAAGCAATCCAAATGATTACGACGCCCGGGCGGAAATTATGCTTGCGGGAACAGTGGCCCACAATGGCATCCTGGGTGTTGGTCGTTTGGAGGATTGGGCAAGTCACAGGATCGCCCACGAAATCACGGCTTTGTATGGAACGACTCATGGTGTGACGCTTGGGATTATCTTCCCGGCATGGATGAAATACGTGTCCGCTGAACGGCCTGATAAGTTTGTACAATTTGCCCAGCGCGTCTTTGGAGTCTCACCCGAGGCATTCAATGCTCCTGCAGAAATTGCCAACGAAGGGATTCGAAGATTTGAGGCTTTCCTCTCGGACATGGGATTGCCAAAATCCTTTGGGGAGGCAGCCTTACCTGCAGATCAGCTTGACCTCATGACAGAGAAAGCCACCCTCTTTGGTTCCCTCGGTGGGTACAAAAAGCTTGAGGCAGCGGATGTCAAAGCAATTTATAAAATGGCGCTGTAATCGTTGGACACTGGTAGGCCTGTATGGTAAAATGATTTCATCTACTCAGTGACTGTCAACAAAATAATGAAATTGACTCAGGCTGCAGAAATTATGTTCTGCAGCCTTCAAGTATAATCCGGAAAGGTGAGGGCTCTCATGAAAATCATGATCATAGGTGCCGGAAAATTAGGTTACCGGCTTGCCGAAACCATGATGAACGAACAGATTGACATTACCCTGGTCGACACTAACCCCAAAACGGTCGAACGCGTACAAGATCACTTGGATGTCCTGGCGGTCCTGGGAAATGGGCTCGACATGGAAACCTTAAGAGAACTGAGCATTCAAACCTATGACATGCTGATCGCAGTGACGGGGATTGATGAGGCCAACACCATCATTTGCTCAATTGCAAAGAAGCTGGGGGTCAAGCGCACTATTGCCAGGATCCGAAATCCTGAATATATCAGGCAAAAAGAATATTTGACCGTGGACATGGGCATAGATCATATTGTCAACCCTGATCTGGCAACGGCACATGAAATGCTGAGGTTTTTAATGAAGGGCTATCATTTCCATACAGGGGACTATGCCAAGGGTAAAGTCACCATGATGGATATTAAGGTTAATCAGCTTCAGGATTTGATCGGGAAAAAAATCATGGATCTCGTCAATTTTGAAGGGCTCCTTATCACTGCCATTAAACGGGAGGGCACTATCCTGATCCCTGACGGCTCAACTGTTCTAAAGCCTGATGATTTGCTTTACATCATTGGAAAAACACATCGCTTGAATGAATTTGTCAAGCGTTTCAAACTCTGTCTGGACGTACGGCCGGTGAAAGATGTCATGATTTTTGGCGGCGGCAATATTGGGTTCTATCTTGGCAGTCAGCTGCTCCATAACAATGTCAACGTCGTTATAGTCGAGCAGGAACGTGACCGGTGTTTCTATTTGAGCAATAAACTTCCGGAGGCTGTCGTGATTCACGGGGACGGCACCGACCTTCAGCTCCTCGAAGAGGAGTCCCTGGCTCAAATGGACGCTTTTGTCGGGGCGACGGGATATGATGAGCAAAACCTGCTCATGGCCATCATGGCGAAGCAGGAAGGCGTAGATAAAACCATTGCGAAGATTTCCCGTTCAAGTTACGTGAACCTGATTGACAAGCTGAATATCGACTTTTCATTGAATCCCATTGATATCACAGTCAGTGAAGTGCTTAAATATGTCCGGGGCGGTTTGATCGTCTCTGTGACCATGCTGTTGGAACGCCAGGCAGAGGTTGTCGAGGTGATCGTCAATGACAATCTCGAATGCGTGAATGAAAAAATAAAAGATTTGAGATTGCCAAAAGGCATTATCATTGGCGCGATTCTGCACAATCACCAAGTGGTCATCCCGAATGGAGAAACAGTTATTCATGCAGGTGACCGTCTTGTTATTTTCAGTTTGAACACCTCTGTGGAAGCGCTTCAAAAATTTATTCGACCAAATGATGGAGGTCTTCTCCGTGAATTATGGAATCGTACTAAAGGTCCTCGGAAATCTTCTGTTTCTTGAATCTGCCCTCATGATGCCGTCTTTGTTGATCGCGCTGGGACTCGGTGAACCCGACCTCATGGCTTTTGTGATCACAGTGGCATTTACAATGACGGCAGGTATTGTCATGAGCAGAATCCAGGTTAAAAAGCAAAAAATGAAGGTCCGGGAAGGTCTATCCATTGTGACGCTGGGCTGGGTTGTATTTTCGGTGTTCGGCGCATTGCCGTTTGTGCTGTCAGGCTCACTTAACTTTGTAGACGCCTTTTTCGAAGTCGTATCAGGCTTTACGACGACAGGCGCCACGGTCGTGACGGATATCGAAATTTTGCCAAAGGGATTGCTGTTCTGGCGCTCTCTGACCCACTGGATTGGCGGCATGGGTATACTGATTTTTACTGTGGCCTTTATGCCGACCCTCGGTTCGGGAACCTTTCATTTGTTCAAAGCGGAATCCCCCGGTCCAACAGCGGATAAAATCGCACCACGAATGAAGGATACGGCCATCATACTCTATACCACTTACATTGTGATTACGCTCATTGAGATCATACTCCTCAAACTGGGCGGCATGTCATTATATGAATCGGCGCTGCATACCTTTGGTACTGTCGGCACAGGCGGCTTCTCGACCAGGAATGCCAGCATAGGCGCATTCAACAGCACCTATATCCACCTTGTCATCGCTTTTTTCATGATGTTCAGCGGCGTGAACTTCTCCTTATATTACAAGGCGTTTAAGGGCAAATGGCATGAAATTTTTCAAAACGAAGAGCTGAGATTATATCTGGGCATCATTTTAATGTCAACCCTGGCTATTACTCTCAACTTGAGGTTCAGTGTCTATGACAGCACCTGGACAGCGCTCAGGGACTCTTTTTTCCAAGTAAACTCAATAATCACAACAACAGGCTATGCGACCGCAAACTTCGACTTGTGGCCGGATTTCAGCAAAAGCATATTGTTTTTATTGATGTTTACTGGCGCCAGCGCGGGTTCCACGGGCGGCGGAATCAAAATTATCAGGATTCTATTTTTGTTTAAACTAATCAGACGGGAAATTTCAAAGATCTACCATCCGAGAGCTATGATCCCAATCCGCATTGGAGGCAAAGCGTTGTCCGGAGACATAAACGTTAGTATCGCGAGCTTTTTCGCGCTTTACATTGTGGCGTTCGTGGGCGGAACAGTTTTAATTTCACTCGAGGGGCATGGTTTGGTCAGCGCAGCGAGTGCGGTTGCGGCGACCATAGGCAACATTGGACCTGGTTTTGACTTCGTTGGACCAACGCAGACCTACGCAAATTTCAGTGATCCATCTAAGCTGCTGTTATCATTCCTGATGCTGATTGGGCGTCTTGAGCTCTATACGGTCATAGCGCTGATCGTTCCAGGTCAGCTCCGCGAGCGGGTGTTCCAGTCGTAAGAGCTTCTTCAAACCACAGCTTAGGAAATTTTGCGTAAAAAGAATCGTACTTAATATTACCAACGAAAAAGGATGTCCGGTTTTCTCTGAAAACCGGACATCCTTTTAAAATTTCATGATTTAACTCGTGGAATTTCCAACGCTGCTCGCTAAATTTAGCGAGGGCGTCCAAAAAAGAAAGGGGAGGCGAGGATAAACCCAACAAGAATACCTGCGCCGGCCTTTACGTAATCGCCCTGGAACAAGTAAATGATGCCGAAGACCACTAAAGCTATTCCGCCCACCAGCGGGGCATAATGTTTGATCTTATTCATATAAGACGCCTCCAAAAATGATATTGTGGACTGGGAGCAGCGCTGACGCTCAGTTTAACCAATGACTGTCAGTGCTTTTGAGAAATGATTCAAGACTTCGCATCCGGTTTCGGTGACAAGGACCAGGTCCTCAATCCTAACGCCAAATTCATTTTGGAGATAGATTCCCGGTTCAATGGAAAATACCATCCCCGGCTCGAGGTGTGCGGTATTGACAGAGGAGACATCCCCGAACTCGTGGACTTCCATGCCAATGGAATGACCGGTACGATGCGTGAAGAAAGCCCCATACCCTCCGGCTTCGATGACCTGTCGCGCTGCCGCATCAACATCACAGAACCGGGCGCCGGGGCGAACTGCAGCAATGGCAGCGAGGTTAGCCTGATGCACCAGGTTGTATACCTGGCGGGCCTTTTCAGAGACGCTTTTATAGAAAAACGTCCGGGTCATGTCCGAGCAATAGTCGTCTTTGATGCATCCAATATCGCAAATAATTGACGCCCCCGGCTGAATCGGTGCATTTCCGCTATCGTGATGAGGCAGCGCAGCGTTGGCGCCAAAAGCGATAATGGGCGTAAAAGAAATGCCGTCCGTTCCTAAAGTCCTATAAGTTTCCTTCAGAAGGCGGCTGAGTTCAAGCTCGGTGCATCCATCCTCAACAGAGGAGGCCAAAACTTTCATAGCCTGATCATTCAGCTCAGAAGCATTTCTCATCAGTGCCTGCTCGTTGACATCTTTGACCAGCCGTACTGAATCTACAGCTGGAGAGCCGTTGATAAAGGACGCGTGCGAGAGCGTTTCCATGAGCGGCAGCAGAAAGCGCGCCGGCCATGTTTTATCTATGCCTATGTCGCCTTCGTCCCTCATGTATTCTGCCAACAGGGAAATGCTGTCATCCGTGTCGCTGAAGTAGTGGATCTGAAGGTCTGACGCATCCTTTGTCTGAATTGGGAAGAGCCCATTGACAAATAACCGCTTCTCGCCGCTCAGGTTCAGGTAGAGAACAAGCATTCTTTCTCCAGGTTGGATCCATACTCCGGTCAGATAAAAAATGGAAGCGGGATCAGAAATAAGCATTTGTCCCATTTGGGTTTGAAGCATATAATCCGTTACACGGTCTAATCTCAACTGGTTCACTTTTACCCCTCCATGCTCAATGCTACTCTAATTATATCAGGTTGAGATGGGCAAGTGGTACTGAACTTTATGCCAGAGAGTGAATTTTGCCGATGGTTTTGTGACCGGCACAAACGCCTATAATATTGAACAAAAAGGATCAGTCACACAAAAAAGAAAATTGGCACGAACCGCAGACGGAGATCGACTGCGGTTAAAACCAATTTTCTATGATAGCTGCCTTTATTTACCTTTGCTCTCGAGGTATTCGTCAAAGGTCATCAATCTGTCAACCATGCCCGCAGGGGAGAGCTCAATAATGCGGTTGGCAACAGTCTGGATGAGCTCATGGTCGTGGGAGGATAATAGAATGTTGCTGTTGTAAGCGCCGAGACCATTGTTGAGGGCAGTGATGGATTCGAGATCCAAGTGGTTTGTCGGTTGGTCGAGGACTAGGACATTAGCGCCCGAGAGCATCATTCTGGAGAGCATGCAGCGTACGCGCTCGCCGCCGGAAAGCACAGTAGCAGACTTGAGCGCTTCTTCGCCTGAAAACAGCATACGTCCCAGGAAGCCGCGGATATACGTTGCGTCCTTTTCTACGGAGTATTGTCTGAGCCAATCCACGAGGTTCATATCGACATCATTGAAGAACTCTGAGTTGTCCTTTGGAAAATAGGACTTGGTAATGGTGACGCCCCATTTGATTGTACCGCTGTCCGGCTCGAGCTCGCCCATAAGGACTTTGAAAAGGACGGTGTTGACCAGCTCGTTATCTCCGACGAATGCGATCTTGTCACCTTTGCGTACAGTGAAGCTGACATCCTTGAACATGAGCTCGCCGTCAATGGACTTGGAGAGATCCTCGACAATCAGAATGTCGTTGCCCACCTCGCGGTCCGGTTTGAAACCAACAAACGGATAGCGTCTTGTGGAAGGCTGAATGTCATCCAGCGTAATCTTATCCAAAAGTTTTTTCCTGGAAGTCGCCTGTTTGGATTTTGAGGCGTTGGCACTGAACCGCGTGATAAAATCCTGCAGCTGCTTGATCTTTTCTTCTTTTTTCTTATTTTGGTCCTTTGACATTTGAAGCGCCAATTGGCTGGATTCATACCAGAAATCATAGTTGCCCACAAACATCTTGATCTTCCCAAAGTCGACGTCTGTCACATGGGTACAGACTTTGTTCAAGAAGTGCCGGTCGTGGGAAACGACTATGACGGTACCTTCAAAGTCGATCAGAAAATCCTCCAGCCAATTGATGGACTGGATATCGAGGTTGTTTGTAGGCTCGTCCAGGATCAGGACGCCGGGCTTGCCGAACAGGGCCTGCGCTAGCAAGACCTTGACTTTTTCTGAGCCCATGAGTTCTGACATTTTTTTGTAGTGCATGTCCGTTGTGATGCCCAGACCCTGAAGAAGAGATGAGGCCTCTGATTCTGCTTCCCAGCCGCCCATTTCGGCAAATTCGTGCTCGAGCTCAGCAGCGCGCATGCCGTCCTCGTCAGAGAAGTCTTCCTTCATATATATTGCATCTTTTTCCTTCATGACCTCGCTAAGCCGCTGATTGCCGAGAATAACCGTTTCCATGACTTCGTTCTGATCAAATTCAAAGTGGTCCTGTTTCAGGACAGACAGTCTCGTGCCGGACGCGACAATAACATCGCCGGTATTGGGCTCGAGGTCGCCGGACAGGATCTTTAGAAAGGTACTCTTTCCGGCGCCGTTTGCGCCTATGACACCATAACAGTTGCCGGGAATAAATTTTAAGTTGACGTCTTCAAAGAGCTTGCGCTCGCCAAAACGCAGACTGACGTTGGATACTGTAATCACAATGCATCTTCCTCAATTCATTATTTGTACAACTTAGCATTATATCACAAAAGTAGGTTTTGTGCTCATAAAACTGAATTGACGCAAAATTCGCATTGTAGGCGGATTTTCTGCATGCTATACTAATGACAGCGGTTCACAACTTATAAGCGCTTTTTTCGAGCTGAATGGCCTAAAGTATGCCGTCAAGTCTGAAACAATCGGACTGACAGGTTATGCCATGGTTTTCAGCCGCTGGGTCACAGGAGAAATCCTGCGGCCTCCCACTTGAGGAAAGGAAAAAGCCCCATACGGACTTTTAAGGATAGGCCATTACATAGGCGGCGCGACTCTCGGCGCCGGAAGACGCAATCCTGCGCTTCTATGACATTGCTGAACTTAAAAGGTCTGACATAGGGCGTCCTTTTTTTGAGGATGTTTTTTTATCCCCAAAATCTAAGGAGGCAATCACATGAAAATGAAATTCCGTTCGAAGTCAAAGAAATCAATCAATACCATCCTGCTGACAATGCTGCTTTTGGCGCTTGTTCTGTTTGGCGCGGGGTGCAGCCAACCAGCTCCGGCTGAAACGCCTGCCGAAGCACCTGCTGAGACACCTGCGGAAACGCCTGCAGAATCGACACTGCCGTCCCTGGAGGGTCAGACCCTGATTCTTTCCACGACCACCAGCACCCAGGACAGCGGACTGCTGGACTTTATCCTTCCGGATTTCAAAGCGAAAACCGGCGCTGAGGTCAAAGTTGTAGCCGTGGGTTCCGGCGCAGCCATTCAAATGGGCGTTGACGGCGAAGCGGATGTCCTTTTGGTTCACGCTAAGGCAGACGAAGAAAAATTTGTGGCGGAGGGTCACGGTCTCCAGCGCTTCTCTGTCATGTACAATGATTTTGTCGTGGTAGGACCATCGGCAGACCCTGCGGCACTTAAAGGGGCATCCTTCGCGAACGCCGGCGAAGCCCTCAAGCAGATCATGGACAAAGGCGCGTCCTTCGTCTCCAGAGGGGATGACTCCGGCACGCATAAGAAGGAAAACAGCTTATGGAAATTGGCCGACATGACGCCGTCAGGTGATCAGTACGTTTCAGCGGGCAAAGGCATGGGCGACGTTCTTCAGATGGCAAACGAGCTTCAAGCGTATACTTTAACTGACCGTGCGACGTATCTCAGCATGAAGGACAATTTGGAGCTGGAGATCGTCACGGAGGGTCTGGAAGGATTGCTCAACCCATATGGTGTCATTGCCGTCAACCCGGACAAGAATGAACAAATTAACGCGGAAGCAGCCCAAGCCTTCATTGATTGGATCGTCTCTGATGAGACACAGACGCTGATCGGTGAATTTGGCGTGGAAAAGTTCGGCGCGCCGCTGTTCTTCCCGGACGCGGAGTAGTTTGATTTGTGGACCGCTGCCACAAATAAGGAAGAAGGTGTCTGACACCCGCTTCCATCTCAACAAACACAGAAAATGGGGTCAATAAGCCAATAGCCCCTGCGGCTTTTGGTCTATTGACCCACATTATTTTAAAGGAGAGACGCGGATTGGACTATATAGCAGACGGATTCAAGGCAGCCTTCAATCTGTTGATCTCTATGGATGCAGAGGTTTACAGCGTCATAGGCTTGTCTCTTGTCGTTTCGACCCTGTCGGCTTTAATTGCGGGTCTGTTTGGGACCGTGATTGGCATTTACACAGGACTGAAAAAATTCAAAGGAAAGAAGCTCTACGCAAGAATTCTTTATACCATGATGGGACTGCCTCCGGTGGTTGTAGGGCTTCTGGTAGCCATCCTCCTCTCCCGCCGCGGCCCCTTTGGTTCAATGGAACTGATTTTTACACCTACTGCCATGGTCATTGCCCAAGTCATCCTGGTCACGCCAATTGTGACAGGCATAGTCTTCAATGTCGCTGTCAAGAGAGGCCGTGAGGTCTATGAGCTTGGCAAAACATTGGGCGGCAGACCGGCAGATTTGCTTGGACTCTTTTTCAAAGAGTTGAAAATAGAACTTTTGGCTGCCTTCGTGACGGGTTTTGGCAGGGCAGTTTCAGAGGTGGGCGCTGTCATGATCGTAGGCGGCAACATAAAAGGCCACACTCGGGTTATGACAACCTACATAGCTATGAACAACAGTATGGGCAATTATGCTCAATCCATTGCCATGGCCATTGTACTGCTTAGCCTTTCATTCCTTGCCAATGCTTTTGTTTACCGCGCCGCCGGGGAGGAGATCTGATGGAGCTTATTATTGAGCAGTTGGTCAAGCGCCACGGAAAGCGGCTTTTATTTGATGTTGAAAATCTCAGACTGCCTTCAGGCGGGCTGTACGGACTGATGGGGCCAAATGGCGCCGGCAAGACAACGTTGCTTAAAATGGCAGCAGGTCTGGAAAAGCCGGACCACGGAAGGTTTCTTTATGACGGACGCGCCTGGCATAAAAGTCTGTTTACCGAAACGACTTATCTCAGTCAAAAGGCATATATGATGAACGCCACAGTTGAAGAAAACGTCGCCTGGCCTCTGGAAGTGAGAGGCGTCAGCGGGACGGAACGGGACAAAAGAGTTAGAATTGCCCTGGAACGGATGGAGATTCCGGAGCTCGCCAGCCGTAAAGCGACGACACTATCCGGCGGGGAATCTCAGAAGGTCGCTCTGGCCAGAGCGCTGGTCTTTGAACCCAGGCTGCTGCTGATGGATGAGCCTTCAGCCAGCCTCGACCGACAGGCAACGGAACTCTTCGAGTCCAGGCTGATGCAGTACCACCGCGAAACCGGCGCGACTGTTATTCTGGTCACGCACAGCGCAGAGCAAGCACAAAGGTGCTGCAAAGAGCTATTGTGGCTCCAGGATGGAAAAATGGAAATTTCAAGTATGGCGACACCGAATCAAAACACGAGGTGATAGAGTTGGATCTTTTTAAAGTTTTGACACTACGCGAAGTCACGGCAAAGCTTAATGAAACCTTTTCGGAACTTCCACTTTGCATGGAAAGTCTCCCCCTGGAGAAAGCCCTTGGCAGAATTCTGGCCGAAGATCAAACCGCCACTGAGGATGTCCCTCATTTCTCAAGGTCCGTAGTGGATGGCTACGCCGTGAGAGCCAAAGACACCTTTGGTGCCAGTGAGAGCATTCCCGGGTTCTTAAATCTCGTTGGGGCTGTGGAAATGGGAAAGCCGGCGCTTCGAGCCGTAAAATCCGGAGAGGCCGTTTATGTACCCACGGGGGGCGCGCTGCCGGAGGGGGCGGACGCCGTTGTTATGATTGAGTACACCGAGCCTTTTGGCGCTGGACAGATTGCGGTCCACCGACCATCGGCACCCCTTGAAAATGTTATGCAAAAAGGTGATGACCTCACCAGCGGCGAAGTCGTCCTAAAACGCGGCACGCGCCTCAGGCCTCAGGACCTGGGGGTTTTGTCCGCCCTTGGGATCGAAAATGTTCAGGTGTTTGCGCCGTTTCAGGTCAGCGTCCTCTCAACGGGGGATGAAATTGTACCAATCGGGCAAAAGCCAACGGCGGGCCAGATCAGGGACATCAACAGCTATACCATTTCCGGGCTGATTGAGGCGGCAGGTGGCCACGTGAAGCGCGCCATCCTCGTGAAGGACAATTTTGACGCTCTGAAATGGGCCGTCTCGGAAGCGGTTTCGGACAGCGATCTGGTCCTGCTCTCGGGGGGCAGCTCCGTGGGCGAGAAGGATTACACTCAAAGGGTGATCCAGTCCTTCGAGGACTCGGAGATCCTGGCTCACGGCCTCGGGATCAAGCCGGGCAAGCCGACCGTAGTTGCCAGAATAGGCGGGGTGCCTGTCTTTGGCCTTCCGGGCCAGCCCGCTTCCGCCATGATGATTTTCAAAGCGGTCGTAGAGCCGCTCCTTCAAAGACTGACAGGAGAACAGATCTTTTCTTTAGCCGATGGCTCCGGTACTGAGCAAGCAGAAGAACTTGCTGCCCTTTTCAGTAAGCGGACAGTCAACGCGGTCGCGTCATCGAATATCCATGCGGCGCCAGGCAGGACGACTTTCCAAATGGTCTCCCTTGAGCGGCGATCAGGCAAGCTGACTGCCATCCCTGTCCACGGCAAATCGGGCATGATTTCCCTGATGAGCAGAGCGGACGGCTATATCCAAATTGAGCCTGAGCAGGAGGGCATCCTCCAAAACGAACCTGTTCAAGTGATCCTGTTCTAGAATCTTGACCAATCCACCGGAGGTGTCGGCAAATGAAGCACGAGAGAAATATTTACCTGAGCAATATGGCGCTGGACGAGGCCATCTCACACTATACTAACGCCTGTGCCAGCGGCGAAATAGCACTGGGAGAAGAGGTTGTACCAACCGTGGAGGCGCTGGGCAGGGTGACAGCCGGACCGGTGTTCGCTGCCCTGTCCGCGCCCTGGTTCAATGCCAGCGCCATGGACGGGATTGCGGTGAACGCAGCTTCAACCTATGAGGCCAGCGAGCGGCGGCCTGTGGCGCTGACTAAAGGGAAGGATTACATCATAGTGGATACCGGGGATCCTATTCTGGATCCGTGGGATGCGGTCATTATGGTGGAGGATCTCGTCGATTTGAGCGAGGATCAAGTGGAAATCAGAGCAGCAATTTCGCCTTGGGACAACGTACGGCCGGTGGGTGAAGACATTGTTGCAGGCGAATTAATTCTGCCGGCCTATCATAAAGTGACGCCTATAGATTTAGGCGCCCTCCTAAGCGGCGGCATCAACACAGTGAAGGTCATCCGCAAGCCGCGTGTGGCCATCCTGCCGACCGGCACGGAGATCGTTGAGCCGGGAGAGCCCATGGAGATTGGAAAGATCATAGAATCCAATTCCAGGGTGTTTGAGGGGATCGTTCAGCAGTGCGGCGGCGAGGCCATTCGCCTGGCACCGGTGGCGGATGACTACCCGCTCCTCGTGGACACCGTTCGAAAGGCTGCACAGAGCAGCGACATGGTCATTATCATAGCAGGCTCCTCGGCGGGGACAGAGGATTTTACCTCACGGATCGTTGAGGAACTCGGTGAAGTCTTTGTTCATGGCATCGCCCTTAAACCCGGCAAACCGGCCATCTTAGGCAAGATTGGGCATGCTCCTGTGATTGGCGTACCAGGTTACCCTGTTTCTGCATGGGTGGTGTTTGACACCATTGTCAAGCCGCTCCTCTATACTATGCAGCACCAGCGTTCGCTTCAGCGGCCAACCACAGAAGCGGTGCTCTCCAGGAGACTGGTCTCTTCCCTTAAGAACCTTGAGGTTGTCAGGGTCAAGCTGGGCAAGGTTGGGGATCAGCTGATCGCGACCCCGCTGAATCGTGGGGCCGGCGTCACTATGTCCCTGGTGCGCGCGGACGGGCTGCTTGAAATCCCTCAAAACAGTGAGGGCTTCGAGGCTGGGATGAAGGTCCCGGTGCGGCTTCTGAGGCCTCTCGAGGAAATAGAGAGCACGGTCGTGGTCATAGGCAGTCATGACCTGGTCATAGACCTTCTGGCAGACCAAATCCATACACAGTGGCCGGATGCCGGCCTCTCCAGCGCCCATGTCGGGAGCCTCGGCGGCGTCATGGCAATTGTCAAAGGGGAAGCGCACCTCGCGCCAATCCACCTGCTGGACGAAGCCACCGGAGAATACAACATTTCCTATGTGAAAAAACTCTTTCCTGACTTTACGGGGTTCCTGATTCGAGGGGTAAAGCGAACCCAAGGCCTGATGATCCCAAAAGGAAATCCAAAAGACATCAAAGGCCTGGAGGACCTGACCCGCAGCGACCTTCGCTTCGTCAACCGTCAGAAGGGCTCTGGGACACGGCTGCTTTTGGATCATAGTCTGAAGATCAGAAACATGGATTCGGAGGACATCCAAGGGTATGACCGCGAAATGACAACCCATATGGCGGTAGCTTCAGCCGTCGCTTCCGGCACTGCGGATGCAGGCCTTGGTGTACGCTCGGCAGCTGCTCTGTCAGGCCTGGATTTTATCCCGGTTGGGGACGAGTCCTATGATTTTCTGGTGGCGGCGGCGCATTATGATGCCCTTCCGGTGCAGCGCGCCATTGAGGCGCTCAGGTCTGAGGTGTTCAAGCGGAAAGTCCTGGCACTCGGCGGCTATAGCGTAGAGGGCTGTGGGGAAGTCATAGTCATTGAATAGAATTGCTTGAGAGGAGTCTGGATCATGCTGACACATATAAATGAAAGCGGCCGCGCCAAGATGGTCGACGTTGGAGAAAAAGACGAAACCCTTCGGATCGCCACGGCACGCGGCCGAGTTACCATGCTGCCGGAGACCTTTGAGCGCATTATGAACGGCGGCGTCAAGAAAGGCGATGTGCTGGCTGTCGCCCAGGTGGCGGGGATTATGGGGGCGAAGCGGACCTCGGATCTGGTGCCAATGTGCCATCCTATTTTTCTGACTGGCGTCGACATGAGTTTCACGCCAAATGAAGCACAGTCGGCAATTGAGATTGAGGCGGTCGCCAAGACTATCGGCAGAACAGGGGTGGAGATGGAGGCCCTCAGCGCGGTGACTACGGCGGCGCTGACCATTTATGACATGGTGAAGGCAATGGACCGCACCATGGTGATTGAGGATATCCGGCTGGTGCAGAAGTCCGGCGGAAAGTCCGGCGACTTTGTTCTGGCGGAAGAATAGGGGGCTTTGCTGTGAGAGTTACCGGCATCCAGACAAAAGCCTCGAAGGGCTTGCCGATGGTCAGCCGAGAATCCGTTCTGCTGATCGAGAACACTGGGCTCGAAGACAATTATCATAGCGGCGGATCCCGCCAAGTCAGTCTTGTGGCATCAGAGGCTTTAGAGGCACTGAGCCCCTTGGAGGGTACCGGGCTATGCCTGGAAAAATATGCGGCCAACCTGATCACTGAAGCCTTGGACTACGGTCTTTTGCGGCCGGGTGACCGGCTATTGGCCGGAGACGCGGTTCTGGAGCTGACAGAGGTCGGAAAACCCTGTCACTTTGAATGCGCTTTATTTCAGCAAAAAAGCGTATGTCCGCTGACGGTCATGTCCGCGTTCGCCCTCGTTGTGACGGGCGGGAAGCTCCAGGTTGGAGATGTATTGAGGGTCTTATGACAAAGTGCTCTGTTGGCTGGTCAGGCTGTGAGCCATTTTAATGAAGCTGCAATCCGGTGGAAGAAGGTGACTAAAACACCCTCTTCTTTTTTTGCTTCTTCTGTTGCCTTTATTTGTTATGGAAATGTTTATACTTTCTCAGAAAAAATGTGGTATGATGTAGTACGAATTTATTGATGAATGGAGAACGATTATGGAATATGTATTGCTGTTGATAGGTTTTCTGATTTTGGTGAAAGGCGCTGATTTCTTCGTAGAAGGCTCCTCGGAAATCGCGACATTTTTGAGGATTCCACCCCTTTTGATCGGTCTGACAATAGTCGCTTTTGGTACCAGTGCTCCTGAGGCAGCTGTCAGTATTTCGGCGGCGCTCAAAGGCACTGGTGATATTGCCGTGGGTAACGTCGTGGGTAGTAACCTGTTCAATATTTTGTTTATTCTTGGCATCACTGCAATCATTCAACCCCTTGTTGTTGAGCGGCAGACTATCAAAAAGGAGATTCCCTTTGCGCTCCTAGGAAGTATAGTTCTTTTAGTTCTAATTGCAGATCGTGTTCTGGTCAACCAAAATGCTGTGCTGTCACGTGGGGATGGTCTTATTTTGCTGACTTATTTCAGCGTTTTCATTTATTATATCCTGGAGGTTGCGAAGAACAGCCGCGAGCAATTTGAGTTGGATGACATCGATCCATCACCGACGAATATTGGAAAGTATGTGCTTTATACCATCGGCGGATTGGTGGCTATTGTATTTGGCGGAGATATGGTCGTAAAAAATGCCATCGTCATTGCCATGGCCCTCGGCATGAGCGAGACCCTGGTTGGCCTTACAATTGTCGCAGTGGGAACTTCATTGCCTGAGCTCATCACTTCTGTCACGGCAGCGCTCAAGAATAAGAGTGAGATTGCGGTAGGCAATATTGTTGGAAGCAACATCTTCAATATTTTCTTTATCCTTGGCATTTCATCGGTAATTCACCCTATAGTCGTGGACAGCAATATTTTAATTGACGCTGTCATTATGATCATTTCAACTGTGATTCTGCTGATCTTCTCACTGACACATTCAAAAATTACGCGGGGCGAAGGTGCAGCGTTTATGTTGATGTATCTTGGGTACATGGCATATATCCTGATTCGGAATTAGTGAAAATTTTAAACTTATTTCTACTAATAATAAGAATCGGATAAATCATCTAACCGAGGGTGGAATCCATGAGTAAGATGTACCAGCGCTATTTGAATGAGAAGCGGCAATGGCTGGAAATGGTCAGACGGGCGGAAATGGTTGATTCGGGCGGACGGCGTCAACGGACTGAGTCCGGGTCACAAACAGCGTCGCTGCCGGATCCGGTTCAGAGGTATCTTAAGATGGCTGGCTTCGCTGACCGACCACTGCCTAGGGCGGGCGAGGTGATCTGGAAAGAGAGCAGGATCAAGTTTGGTCCAGACAAGCCGTGGACGAGTCTGAAGACCCTTCAGTTCAATGCGACACCCTCACCGGTGAGAATGGCTTACATGACAACCAAAATGTTGGGTGTTCTGCCCTTTGAAGGCAGAGATCTTTTTGCCGATGGTCACGGGCACATGCTCGGGAAAATCGCAGGCCTGATTCCTGTGTTCGACGACGGTCGTCAGGAAATTTCACAGTCCGGCGTTGTGACGGTACTCGCGGAAGCTTTTTTGGTACCCGGTTACCTGACTGAACCTTATGTGACCTGGGAAGCCATAGACGAGAGGACTGCCAAGGCGAGGCTAACGGATCATGGTCTGACCGGGGAAGGCATCTTCACCTTCAACGACCTTGGGGAAGTGACAACTTTTGTATCCCGCGACCGTTACTACGCCAATCCAAAGGGCGGCAACGAACGTCAAACCTGGACCGCATATTGTGAAAATTACATAGAAAAAGACGGCATTCGGTTCCCATCTGTCGTTCGGGCGGCATGGAGCCTGCCGGAGGGTGAGTTTGAATACTGGAATGGCACCATAGACAAGGTGGTCTACGATATTGAGGCGTAAAAGGTGGGCGGTCTATGCAGAGACGTTCAAAGCTGGTGGGACGGTTCGCGCCAAGTCCCACCGGAAGAATGCACCTTGGGAACATCTGGGCTGCACTCCTGGCCTGGCTCGCAGTCAGGTCCCAAGATGGTGTGATGATTCTAAGAGTGGAAGACCTGGATCCGGAGAGATCCAAGAAAAGTTATTCTGAGCAGTTGATGAAAGACCTGGACTGGCTTGGCCTGGACTGGGATGAAGGGCCTGGCTGTGGCGGCATCTTCGCGCCCTATTATCAGAGCGAGCGTTTCGGGCGGTATGACGTCGCATTCCGCAGGCTCGTTGAAAGCGGTCACGCCTATCCCTGCTTCTGCAGTCGTGAGGAACGAAACGCTGCGAGTGCGCCCCATAGAGGTGAGCAAACCGGGATTATCTCTGATCCTTGTCTTGAGATGAGTGCTCTTCAGCGCCAGATTGCCATGGACACCAGACGCCATACCTGGCGTCTGCATAATCATGGAGAAGAGATCCGCTTCATAGATATGAATTATGGTGATTTCCGGCACCGGTTGGATATGGCTCAGGATCACGTGGTCCTGAAGCGTTCGGACGGGGTCTATGCCTACCCGCTTGCCGTGGTGGCGGATGATGGGGAAATGGAAGTCACCCAGGTGGTGAGGGGGTCGGATTTGCTGATCTCGACACCTGTCCAGCTTTATTTGATGGACCTCTTGGGATACGAGCGCCCGCGATATGGTCACGTTCCTCTTTTGGTGGATGTCTATGGTCACCGCCTTTCCAAGCGACAAAAATCTTTGGATTTGGGCGCTTTGATTGCTGCAGGCTGGACAGCTGAAGGCATTATAGGGTTTCTGGCCTATCAGGCCGGATTTGCGAACGAGACAGCACCAGTCAAAGCGCGTGACCTGCTTGATCGATTTAATTGGGGAATTATAGGAACTCAAGATCTGGTGCTTTCAGAGGAGGCATTGGCGCAGGCCAGGTAGATTTTAAAGCCAGCGGTTTTCAAGCGGAAGGGAGATGAGACAGATGAACAGATTGGAAGAGCTTCGAGCCAAAGTGGACGCATGCGATCAGCTTTTGGCGGAGACCCTGGAAAAGCGCATGGAGATTATCCTGGAGATCATGAAGGTCAAAAAGGAATTAGCCGTGCCAATTTTCAGCAAGGACAGAGAACGCGAGGTTATTCAGAAGATTGGAAATTATGTCGAAAATCCTGAATTCAGGGAAGAGATTAAAGGCATACACACCCACGTGCTGAGAAGCTGCCGCAGGATTCAATCCAGAAAACTGTTTCCTTATCACATTTCCCTGGTAGGATTCATGGGCTGCGGCAAAACCACGGTGGGCAGGGAACTTTCGAAGCTGCTGGCCATGGACCAGATTGATGTGGATAAAGTGATTGAAGACCGTGCCAAAATGACCATCAGTCAAATCTTCAAAGATCATGGCGAGCCCTATTTCAGGGAACTCGAGCGCAAAACGGTTGAGGAGCTTGCCCAGTACAACAACATCATTGTGTTCTGTGGTGGCGGCGGTATTGTGCTGGATGACCGAAATGTCGAAAACATGAAGAAAAACGGCGTGCTTATATGGCTGAAAGCGAGCCCTGAGGTCATTTATGACCGTATTGCCAAAGAAGGCACAAGGCCGCTTCTGAAAGACGACATGTCCGTATCGAAGATCGACTCCATGATGGCTTCCCGTCTTTCGCTTTACGAAGGGGCAGCAGATCTTGTCATTGACACGGATCATAAATCAGTGGAAGAGGTCAGCATGGAGATCGTTGAGCAGCTGATGCGGCTGGATATTATGCGCATGATCGATTTGAAGTCTTTGTAAGGATTGCGATTCAAAAACAAAAACCCCGTCCAGGGGTTTTTGTTTTTGAATGATGTGCCCGGTGGGGGCGCATGTTTTCTGGCTATCCGCCAGCTTTAAGCCTGTTTTCTAGTGACCGTGACAAGCGTGGTCATGGGCCGCGCAAGCCTCACCTGAGTCTGCGAGGGTGCCGCCGAGCCAATGGAGTGCCACTGTTTTGATTTCACCCGAGCAGCCTCGGAGGACCTCTATGCCGGAATTGTTGAGTACATTGACCGCGCCCTGGCCCATATTGCCTGCGAGCATGAGGGTGACACCTTTAGCTGCAAGCGTCTGTGCAATACTGGATTTGCAGCCGCAGCCAACCGGAGAAGGTACCGTTTCTTCAGCGATGATTTCTCTATTTTCCACACTTACAGTATAGACTGTGAAGTACTCGCAATGGCCAAAATGGCTGTCGATCATATTGTCTCGGGATGGTAATGCAATTTTCATTTTGAAGTGCCTCCTCTGAGTTGTTTGTAAATAGAAGCCTAAGGGATATTCAACTTATGTCATTAACAGTATAGCGATAATTGAGTGGAGATACAAGGTTGGTTGAACATCCTTTTTCATAATTATTGACAATTTTAAAGCGTGATGTTAATATATGATCATTCCGTTTGGCGGAACTACATATTGATATGTGGAACAATGTTGATTTTATTGAGGTGCTGTCATCGTGAGAAAAACTTTCAATATCCGCGGCATAATTATAGGCGAGGGCAAGCCTAAAATAATTGTTCCCATCATTGAAAAAGATGAGGTTTCAATTATTGAAAAAGCCAACAGCATGGTCCATTTTCCTATAGATGTTGTTGAATGGCGGGCAGATGCCTTCAAGGATGTTTTTGATCATCAGAAAACCATAGCGGTGCTTATGGCGCTGCGCGATATTTTTCCGAATAAGATTCTTATTTTTTCCTTCAGATTACTAAAAGAAGGCGGGGATAGGGCCATTACCTCTGAGGCGTACACGCATTTAAACCAAATAGCGGCGGAAAGCGGCATGGTCGATTTGGTGGATGTCGCACTGATTTCCTGTAATGAGGTTGCTGCAGAGAATATTGCCCGAATTCACAATGCTGGTGTACTCGTCATGGGATCTTACCATAATTTCGTCGATACACCTGAGAAGGCGGTACTCATTCGGACTTTGATGAAAATGCAGGAGATGGGTGCTGATGTATCCAAAATTGCCGTTATGCCAAATGCCGCGGATGATCTTTTAACCTTATTGAATGCTACCTATGAAACGGCATCAAAATATGGCGATAAACCAATTGTTGCAACGGCCATGTCGCCAGCCGGCTTGCTGAGCCGGCTGGCAGGAGAAATTTTTGGTTCCTCTATGACTTACGGCGCGATAGGTGAGGCGACTGCACCTGGACAAATTTCAGTAGAACTTCTGGATGATGTCTTGAATTTGCTTCATGGAGATCACAATAAATTCAGATTATGATTTTACCAATTTAATAACTGAGGTTATTGTGCAGCTGAAAACAGGCTGCACAATAACCTCAGTTTTTTTTACCGAAATACAGGTTTTTGAAATGTTTGAATATTACGTAGTTTCGCTGAATGGAATTGCAATTTATTAAGTGGAAAAAATCGTTGACAAAGGCTAGTGCTGGTGGTAATCTTTAAACAAGACAAAAACGACACAGAGTTCCGCAGAATGGAATTGCGTACTCGGATTTGAATCACACAGACCATCATCCTTCTTAATAAAAGCGTGATTCGTACTGGGTGTTTTTTTATGTTATAAGTTATGCGCCAATCCCAAAGGTAGAGGAGAATGATAATGAACAGCAAATTTTCTTTGGCACATTTGACCGTATTAGGCTGTCCGCCGCCGGAAATGATCTACATAGCTTCAATGGCGGGATATGATTTCGTCAGCTTAAGACCTATTTATATGGGATTGCCTGGTGAGCCAAACTATGATCTGGCTGCCAATAAAGACATGATGAAGCTGACAAAAACTGCCCTTGCTGAAACCGGGGTCAAGCTTTTAGATATTGAACTCGCGAGAATTTTTGATGACATGGATCCAAAACGCTACGAGCCAGCTATGGAAGTTGCCGCTGAGCTCGGCGGCAAACATGTCCTCAGCAGCATCTGGACACCCAACCGCGACTACTACCTTGAGAAGTTCGGGGAAGTTTGCGACCTCGCCAAGCAATACGGTTTGACAGTGGATTTGGAATTTGTTCCAATTGCTGCCGTCAATACACTTGAAGGCACCGTGGATGTCTTGAAAACCGTCAATAGAGACAATGCAGGCATTATGGTGGATATTCATCATATGCATCGGTCAAGGGAATCCGCTGAAGAGTTAAAAAAACTGCCTGAGTCGTGGTTCCATTTCGCTCACCTCTGTGATGCGCCTGTTGAGATTCCTCAGGACAGGGATGAAATGACGCGCATTCTGCGTGAAGCGCGCTCCTATGTAGGCGAAGGCGGCATTGATGTGGCGTCATATATTCACAGCATGCCTGAAATGCCCTATTCTATTGAGCTCCCTAATCTTCAGCGCGTCAGAGAATTTGGTTACGCGGAACACGCGCGCCGCTGCCTGGCTACCGCAAAGGCCTATTTTGAAGCGAATCCAAGAAAATAGATTCACCTATTAATTTCAAAATCACATAGCATAAAAATAGTGTAAATAATGAATCGTCAGAATTCTTAATAGATTTAGAAAAACAGAATTGACAACACATAAAATCGGTGCTATTCTGAATTTAAATTTCGCAGTATTGAATTGAGTTCCGTAGAATGAAACTGCATAAAGACTCTTACTATAACTGCCGGGCAGCTGCTCTCGCTGACCCGCTTACATGAACGAGGTGCAAAATGAGTCAGAATTCTGAATTCAACAAAGTTGACTACATTGAAATTTGTGAAGTCGGTCCGAGAGACGGCCTTCAAAATGAAGAAAAGCTGCTGACTGTAGATCAGAAAATCGAGCTGATCGAAGAGGTCGTTGCCGCAGGTGCCAAAATCATTGAAATTGGATCTTTTGTCCATCCTAAAGCGGTTCCGCAGATGGCTGACACGGATGAAGTCGCAAAAAGACTCAAGCGTTATGATGGCGTTGAGTACAGAGCGCTGATCATGAACCTTAAAGGCGTCGAGCGCGCTGAAGCCAACGGCATTACGAAAGCGAAGCTCACGGTTTCTGCGAGTAAGGCACATTCTCTGAGCAACTTGAACAAAACACCTGAAGAAGCAGTTAAAGGCTTCGAAGAAGTCGCCAATTTCGCGGCAAAGAAAGGCATCACCATTTCAGGTGCCATTTCCACTGGCTTCGGTTATCCAAATGAGGGTATTATCCCTATTGAAGACATTTACCCTATCATTGACAGTTACCTCCAAATTGGCGTCACTGAGCTCTCACTGTCAGACACCACAGGCATGGCCAACCCACAGCAAGTTTATGAGTACGCGAAAGCAGTTAAGGAGAAGTATCCACAAATTCTTTGGAATCTTCACTTCCACAATACACGGGGCATGGGCCTCGCAAATGTTGTCGCCGGCATGCAGGCTGGCATAACCAGATTTGACGCCTGCTTCGGCGGACTCGGCGGATGTCCGTTCGCTCCGGGGGCTTCCGGCAATATTGCTACAGAAGATGTGGTCCATATGGTAAACGCCATGGGTGTTCGTACGGATTATGACCTCGACAAACTGATCGTACTCGCAAGAAAAGTACAGGATTACGTAGGCAGAGAAGTTTCAAGCTTCATATTAAAAGCTGGCAAATCCATCGTATAAATAAAGGACAGGTTGGAAAGGAGATCTAAAGTTGAAGAAATTGATTTCTGAGCAATTGGTAGATTATCTTGAAAGAAGAGGCGTCGAACACGTCTTCGGTCTTTGCGGCCACACGGTCATTGCAATGCTGGATCCTTTAAAGGATGCAAAACTCAAGTTCATTTCCGTCAGACATGAGCAGCTCGCAGCTCACGCCGCAGACGCGTACGCTAGAATTACTAAAAAAGCCAGCGTCGTCCTTTGCCACCTTGGACCTGGACTTACAAATGCTGCGACAGGCGTCGCCAACGCATCTCTGGATTCTATCCCTATGGTGGTCATAGCAGGTGACGTTCCTAGCTACTACTACGGAAAACACCCGCACCAGGAAGTCAACATGCATGCGGATGGCGCCCAATACGAGATTTACAGACCATTTGTCAAAAGAGCCTGGAGAATTGACAAGCCTGAACAATTCCCTGAAATTCTCGACAAGGCGTTCAGACTAGCAGAGTCTGGCAGACCAGGCCCGGTATTGATTTCAGTGCCTATGGACATGTTTTCCAGAGAACTCGACACAAGTCATTTTGAAAGAACTTACCACGACAGCCCTGTGACGATCCGTCCGGCCCTTTCTAGAGAAGCGGCTTACGAATACGCCAAGATGCTGATCGAAGCAAAAAATCCGGTCATCCACGTGGGTGGTCAGGTACTTATTTCACAAGCCAGTGAAGAACTTAAGGCACTGGTTGAATTCCTGGAAATCCCAGTTTCAAGAACACTCATGGGTCACGGCGCGCTTTCTGATCTTCACCCAATGAATGTTGGTGTGACAGGCTTCTGGGGCTGCGACTTCGTTCACGATATCACGAGAAACGCAGATGTGATCTTTGGTGTGGGGACGCGATTCGCTGAAGCAGACAGCAGCTCCTGGTATAACGACGTCACTTTCAACGCTGAAAAAACGAAGTTCATCCAGGTCGATCTCGAGCCGGCTGAAATTGGACGCAACTACCCGGTTGCCCTTGGCGCGGTCGCTGATCCAAAGCAAGCCCTGAAAGCCATCCTCGAAGCTGCAAAAGAGCTTGTGCCTGAAGGCATTCAGCGCCCGCAGCTTAAAAAAGCCATCGCTGAGAACAGAGCTGCATTCAAGGCTTCTAATGTAGAGATCTCCAATGACGGCAGATTCCCAATGACGCCGCAGCGCATCCTCAAAGATGTCCGCGAAGTCTTCCCTGAAGACGGCATCATTGCAACAGATGTGGGTTGGAATAAAAATGGCGTCAGTCAGCAGTTTGACATTACACAGCCGGATACCATTCTTCATCCGGGCGGACTCGCTACAATGGGCTTTGGACCGGCAGCGGTTCTGGGCGCAAAACTGGCGGCGCCAGATAAGAAAGTTATTACCCTGGTTGGGGACGGCGGCTTTGGTGCAAACCCATCTGTCCTTGCCACTGCTGTGGAATATAATATTCCTGTGGTCTGGGTCATCATGAACAACAATGCCTTTGGTACCATTGCCGGTCTTGAGGCTTCCCACTACAACCACACCTTCGGCACAGTTTTCAGAAAGCCGGACGGCTCAAGCTACAGTGTCAACTGGGCTGAAATCGCGGTTGGCTATGGCGTCAAGAGCAAGCGCATCAGCAGCGCGGATGAATTCAAGGCAGTCTTCAAAGAAGCCCTCGAATCTAACGAGCCATACCTGATCGACGTTCCAATGGAAAACATTCCGGTTCCTACAGATGGCATTTGGAACATCAATGACATCTATACACCAAAAGAGAATGTTTCCGAAGGTAAATTAGTCGGCGGTCAGGCAGCTAGATCCAAGCACGTCGCTACCGAATAATACAGCGTTTCTCTGCACGACCACATAAAATTAGGGGCGGGCAACAATCCCCGGCCCGCCCTGCCTTCTTACTTTAAGTCTGTTACTGCCTGCCGGATTTGCGAATCCGGACACTCAAAATGAGGTGAAAAAATGCGTATTATTAAATGGTTAAATGCGCACTTCGAAGAAGCATTGCTGACAATCTTCCTGATCGTCATGGTTCTGGTTATGGGTTACCAAGTCACAATGCGCTATCTCTTCAACAATTCCCTGCCATGGTCGGAGGAATTGACGCGTTACTTATTTGTTTGGTCCGCTTTTCTTAGCATTGGCTACTGCATCAAGCATCACAGCTCGATCAAAATTGATCAGATCCTGCACCTGCTTCCCCCAGTAGTTCAAAAAGTTATTCTCCTGCTTACTAAAATTGTTAGTTTGGGATTCTTTGCTTATGTCCTCCGATATTCCTTCAATGTTGTTCAGTCAACTATCAGCAGTGGACAGTTGACCCCGGCATTACAGCTGCCAATGTATATCGTTCACTATGCGGCGGTCGTTGGTTTTGGCTTGGCTGTCTACAGAATTCTTGAAAGCTTTGTCATTGTAGCAGCAAAAAACGTTGAGGAAGAAATTTGAACACATTGAAGAATTAATAAGGAGGGATTCAATTGTCACCAGTAGCATTGTTTTTATTCTTTATGGTAGCGGTTCTATTGGCTCTGCCAATTTCAACTACATTAGGTCTTACCGCAATTTTGCCCAGACTACTTGATTCAACTTTTCCTGCATCGCCTGAAATGGTCATCCGTGCCATGCTGGCAGGTGTTGACAGTTTCCCGATTCTCGCGGTACCTATGTTTATCCTTTCAGGGATCATCATGGCAAGAGGCGGAATCTCCAAAAAGCTGTTCAACGTGTTTACTTATTTCATAGGAAACAAAACCGCTGGACTTCCTATGGCGGTTGTCATGACCTGTTTGTTCTACGGCGCAATTTCCGGTTCAGGCCCAGCGACAGCGGCTGCAGTCGGTTCCATGACCATTCCGCTCCTCGTCAACCTGGGCTATGATAAAGTTTTTTCAACGGCGCTTGTCGCGGTTGCTGGCGGTCTCGGCGTTATTATTCCGCCAAGCATTCCTTTTATCTTCTATGGTATGGCTTCCGGCGCATCTGTCGGAGCGCTCTTTATCGCCGGTGTCCTTCCGGGTCTGTTGATTGGTGCCTGCTTGATGGGTTATGCCTATTACTACTGTAAGAAAAAAGGCGAAGACAAAGTAAAAATCATGGAAAACTATAATGCTTTGAGATCTCAAGGTTTTGTCACCGTCTTTAAAGAAAGTTTCTGGGCGCTGCTCGCTCCAATCATCATTCTGGGCTCCATCTATTCAGGTGTTGCGTCTCCGACAGAAGCCGCGGTCATCTCCGTTTATTACGCTTTCTTCGTCAGTTTGTTCATCTACAAGTCATTGAAGTTCAATCAAATCATTAAGATCTTCGTTGAAGGTGTTGCAACCTACGCGCCTATTCTCTTCATCATTGCCGCAGCGCTTGGGTTTGCCCGCGTTCTGACGCTGATGCAAGTGCCGCAGGCGATCGCAATGGCCATTACGGCTACCTTCACTTCCAAAGTTGCGGTTCTGATTATCATCAACGTCTTCCTGCTCCTGGTCGGTATGGTTATGGATACCACACCTGCCATCCTGATTTTGACACCGATATTGCTGCCGATTGTCACTGCATTTGGCGTCGATCCAGTTCACTTTGGCGTCATCATGGTCGTCAACCTCGCGATTGGTTTCGTTACACCGCCTATCGGCATCAACCTCTTTGTCACCAGCTCCTTTACGGGGGTACCGGTTGCAGACATCGCGAAATCAGCAATGCCGTTCATATTCATGTTTATTATCGCTCTGATTTTCATCACGTTTGTGCCTGCAATTTCTCTCGCGCTTCTCTAATATCTAAAGCAATAAGTTGTTGATGTGGTACACCGCTCTTCGGAAATAAATCCGCAGAGCTGATGTATAGAGAAAAGAGACAAAAAAAAGAAAGGTTGGGGAAAAAACATGAAGAAGTTAGTCAGCATTTTACTCGTCCTCGCAATGGTCTTTTCGCTCGCGGCATGCGGCGGAAAAACGGAGCCTGCAGCACCTGCAACACCACCGGCAGGAGAAACACCGGCAGCAGAAATGGAGAGCTACTCCTGGTCTGTTGGTGTTGACAGCCCTGAAGACACAGTCACTTTCATCTATGCTAAAGCCTTCTCTGACAAACTTGCTGAGCTTTCCGGCGGCAAAATTGCACTCCAAGTTTTCCCTAACGGCCAGCTTGGCTCTGACCGTGAAGTCGCAGAGAGCGTTCAGCTTGGCGACGTTCAATTCGTAATCCAAACAACAGCTCCAATGGTTAACTTTGTACCTGAACTCGCAGTTTTCGATATGGCAAACGTATTCCCTAATGCTGAAGTCGCTCGTAAAGTTCTCGATGGTCCATTTATCGACAAACTTGACGAAGCATATGCAAAAGCTGGCTACAAGCTTCTCGGCTTTGCTGACCAGGGCTTCAGAACTATGACTACCAACAAGAAGATTGAGACTTTTGCTGATTTTAAAGGTCAAAAGATCAGAACTATGGAGAATCCTAACCACCTCGGTTACTGGCAGGCACTCGGCGCTAACCCTACACCAATGGCCTTCTCTGAAGTTTACATTGGTCTCCAACAGGGCACAATTGACGCTCAGGAAAACCCTTATGAAGTTATCGTTTCCGCCAAACTTTTTGAGCAGCAAAAGTATGTCATCAACACAAACCATATGTTCCACGCGATCCAGCTCGTCACAAACAAAGCGCTTTATGACGGTCTTCCAGCTGACGTTCAAGCTATCATAGATCAGGCTGTTGCTGAAGCAAGCGCTTACGCTCGTGAGCAAGCTGATGCCCGTGTTGCGGACAGAGTCAAGATCATCACTGACAGCGGCGCTGAAATTGTCGAGGTTTCTGACGAAGTCAGAGCTCAAATGGAAGCTGCTGCAGCAACCGTATATCCTTCTATCGCTGAAAAGATTGGTCAAGACCTCGTAGACGGCATCCTTCAGGCTGCTGAAGAAGCGAAGTAATCTTCGAACTGAGATTTCAAACCAGGTCTAGTGAACTTTAGACCTTGTAACATCAGTCCGGTGGAGCGCCACGGCGCTTCCACCGGATTTTTCAAAAAAATGTCCCTGTTCAGGCGTTTGAAAAGAGGTAATCAGCAATGTCGGACTCATCTCAGAATATGACAGGCGGACAACCTGTTATGCTCTTTTGCTTTATGACAGGCGCCTTCTGGTTTTCACAATACGCCTATATGCCTCAATTAACCAAATATGCCAGTCAGATTGGTGCGTCAATGCAGACCATCGGCCTGATCTCAGGGGCTTACGGATTTAGCCAGGTACTTCTAAGGGTGCCGCTCGGTCTTTATTCAGACTATCTGGGCAGGCGAAAGATCTTTGTCCTGATCGGAATCACCATGACTGTATTAAGTCCCTTGATTGTCCTTCTGGCGCCACATCCGAACTTTTTAATAGCAGCCAGGTTTTTCACAGGCGTCGCTGCCGCGACCTGGGTGAATATCACAGTGATGTTTTCGGAGTACTTCAAGAATTCCGAATCGACTAAAGCTATTGGCATTATCAATTCGACTAATCGCCTTGGGCAATTATCCGCTTTTATTATTGGCGGTATAGTCGTCGCAGCCTTTGAGGTCAGAGCAGCTTTTGTCCTGAGCGCTGTCATGGGTACAATTGCCTTGGTGGCGGGCTTCAGGATCAAGGAAACCGGCTCAAAAAGCAAAGCAAAAAAAACATTTAACTTGAAAGACATTTTTCTTTTGTATAAGAATCGCAGACTCGTTTCGGTCTCTTTGTTGGGGTTATTGTCTCAGCTGATCACCTTCTCTACGGTTTTCAGTTTCACGCCGCTGCTCGCGACCGAGCTGGGTGCTGAGAGCTTTCATCTGAATCTGTACAATATTTTGTTCATTCTCCCCCAAATTTTCTTTGCGACGCTCTCTGGCACTGTCATCCGAGATCGATTTGGAGAAAAGGCGACTTTGACTGCCGGATTTGCACTGGTCACTTTAAGTTGTATAATGATTCCGTTTCTAAATCATTACGTTCAGCTGTTCCCGATCATGCTGCTCAGCGGCATAGGGACATCGATGTCATTTCCGCTTCTGATGGGTATTGCGATCAAGGATGTTGATATCGCGTATAAATCGAGTGCAATGGGATTTTATCAGTCTGTGTATGCGGTTGGCATGACCATCGGCCCAATCCTTATTGGCATGGTAAGTGGTCATTTTGGACTGACTGCCGGTTTTATGACGGTTGCCGGCATAGGCCTTCTGGCATTGGCTGCGGTTCAACTTCCTGCGGCAGGAATAGAAGGCAAACATTAGACATTTTGCATCCAAGCGATACTTTGACATAGCACTCTATTACTATGGTGTTTAAGCAGTCAAAATTGAAATTGGTTGAAGTACTTCAAAATCATCATTTTGACGAGAAAGAATTCAACCATTTAAACACCGGAGTAATAACATCCAGGTCAACGCGTTACTTATAAACGGAAGCATGACAATTCGAGGGAGAATTCATATGTCGGAAGTAAAAAATGTCAAAGGTGAAACCACAGTGCGAACCTTATCAAGAGCGTTGTCTATTCTAATGACGTTCACATGGGATGATCGCGAGCTTTCCCTGACTCAAATTTCGGAAAAAATCGGACTGGCAAAGTCGACGACGTTAAGATTGCTTGGCGCTTTGGAGTCTGAAGGCTTTATAGAAAAGAATTTAAGAACAAATCATTATAAGCTTGGGCACAATCTGTACTATCTGGGACTGATCGCTAAGGACAGTCTCGACATTAGAACGGTGAGCCGTCCGTTTATGGAAAATATTACACAGCTCACTAAAGAAACGACCAATCTCTATTTGTTGGACCACTATGACAGGATCTGTTTTGACCAGGTCGAAAGTCCGCTGGCTATTAAGCGAACGGTTCGTATAGGCGAGCGTTATCCAATTTGGGCAGGGGCTACCGGCAAATCAATACTGGCTTTTATGAACCGGGACATCTGGGAGAACATGAAAGGCCGTTTGGAGAGAATTACGGAATACACCATTGCTGATCCGGATGAGTTTATTCAAGAGCTGGATAAAATCAGAACTATGGGCTATGCGGTAAGCGTGGCTGAAAAGGATTACGAGGTGGGTTGTGTTGCTGCGCCTATTTATGACGCTTCTCAAAAGGTCATAGGCTGTATCTCCATTTCCGGGCCTAAATTCAGATTTCCCGCTGATACGGATTACTTCGCGAAGCTGGTGCTGGATGCGTCTCTCCAAATCTCAAGGCAGTTGGGGTATTATTCAAAGAATCTGATGTACGCAGAGTGAAGCTGCTTTCTTGGCCGCTCTGGGCGCATTAAGTTAATTAAGAGAATCAGCCATGAAAAGGAGAATGCAACATGATGAAATGCATTGACGGCAGATACAGATTGACTGGTCTGCTAGGGTATCCGCTTAAGAGCAGCCGTTCACCTCGTATGCACAATATTTCCTTCTCGGCACTTGGGCTTGAATATGCCTACCTTGCCTTTGAAATTGAGGATGGTCACCTTCCGGAGGCGCTGGACGCCATGAAGGCCCTGCATGCGCAAGGCTTCAACGTGACTATGCCCCATAAGCAAAAGGTACTTCAGTACCTGGATGAAGTGGACCCGGCCGCAAGAATGATTGGCGCGGTCAACACAGTGTTTAACGACAATGGCAGACTGGTTGGCTACAATACAGATGGCAAGGGCTTCGTCAAAGGCCTTGGCGAGGAAGGCTTTGACCTGAATGGAAAGCGTGTCGTTCTCGTTGGTGCGGGCGGCGCAGGCAGAGCGGTTGGTGTTCAGGTAGCCCTTTCCGGCATCACGGATATGACGGTTTTCGATGTTGAAGCAGAGAAAGTTGACGAGCTCCTTGAGACTATTCACGAAAACATCAAGTCCGTCAATGCCCGCGGCGAAGTCTATTCCGAAGCAGCGGTGATCGAGGCAGTTAAGACTGCCGACATCCTGATTGACTGTACCCCGCTTGGAATGGATAAGGTCGTTACAAATGCGGAAGGCAAAGAGGAAAACTTGATTGAAAAGTCAACGGTAAATGCGCCTGAAGCTTTCAGACCTGACTTATTCGTCGCACACATAGTGTACATTCCCCTTGAGACGAAGCTGATTAAAATGGCAAAAGCAGCGGGCTGCAAAACTATGAACGGTATCCCAATGATGATCTGGCAGGGTGCCGAAGCCTTTGAAATCTGGACCGGTCAGCAAATGCCTGTAGATGTTGTCAAGAAGGACCTGTTTGGCGAGTAAAAATTTAAAGCGTTATAGGATTGTTAATTGAATCGTTGTCAAGGAAACACATTATAATGACCAAGAGTATTCTGAGGAGGAAAAAAAGAATGAGCATGAATGTTGACATGAAAGCACGCTATGCTGAGCTAAAGCTTGGCCAGGATGCCATCGATGAAATTGAAGAGGCTTATGCGAAAGCGAAAATAGCACAGCGTGAATTCGAAACCTGGAGTCAGGAGCAGATTGACAGAACCATCCAATCCGTTGCTCAAATCGTTGCCAATTCACATAACTTCCACGAGCTCGTCATGATGGGTATTGAGGAAAGCAACTTCGGCGATCCTGTCAGCCGCGAAGCGAAGCGCTTCAAGATCCGCGGCATCCTCCGCGACTGCCTCAGACAGAAATCTGTAGGTATTATTGAAGAAATCCCTGAGAAGAGAATTGTCAAATACGCTAAGCCGGTTGGCATTATTGCGTGTGTTATTCCTGCAACCAATCCGGACCTGACGCCTGCAGGCAATGCCATTTATGCGATTAAAGCCAGAAATGCCATCATCTTTTCGCCACACCCACGTACTAAAAATACGAGCCGCAGAACAATAGAGCTCATGCGTGAGGGTCTTAAAAGAGTCGGTGCGCCTGAGGATCTCGTTCAAATCCTCGGTCAAAAAGCTAAAATCAATAAAGCGACTTCTGAAGCCCTCATGTCTAGATGTGACCTTATTATCGCTACCGGCGGCCAAGGCGTCGTGAGCCGTGCCTACACTTCCGGCACCCCTGCTTATGCCGTTGGCGCAGGCAACGCGACTATGGTTTGGGATGAGACTGCAGCTCAGGATCTCAATAAAGCTGCATTCAACACCATGCGATCCAAGACTTCTGACTTTGGTTCAGGCTGTTCTGCAGATGGCAACATTGTCATCCATGAGAGCATCTGGGATGCGGCCCTTAACGAGCTCGTCGCTGTAGGCGGTTACATGCTGTCTGCGCAGGAGCAGGAAGCTATGAAGAACGCAATGTGGGACGAAGAGATCCACAGACTTGCAGACACAGTCGCACTTTCTCCGCAAGATATGGCGAAAGCAGCTGGCTTTGAAATTCCTGAGGATAGAAAATTCCTGATCGCTTCCCATGGTACAGGGGTCTTTAACGCTTCTAAAGAAGGGATCTGGTGCCGTGAGAAGTTGACGACGCTGCTTGCGGTTCACAAGTATACGGGTGAATTCCAAAATGCTATTGATTCTGTCATGGCAATCCATGAAGTTGGCGGCATTGGTCACTCCGTCGGGATCTTCTCATTTGATGAGGACCATATCCACAGACTTGCTATGGTAGCCCGCGTTGGCCGCATCATGGTCAGACAGCCGCAATCCAAAGCAAATTCAGGCAGCATGAACAACGGTATGCCTATGACGTCTTCCATAGGCTGCGGCACTTGGGCTGGCAATGCGACTTCAGAGAACGTTCACCTTCACCACTACATGAACGTGACTTGGGTCTCCAAAGAACTGGATCAGGCAGATTCTCCGTCTGATGAAGAGCTCTTCGGTGAGTTCTACGATCCGGAGCTTGAGAAGGTTCAATATTCCAAGTACTAATTTTGGATTTGATTATGCAATTGATTTAAAGCAGTAATTCTGAATCACATCATCCTGTTTGCGCCGGTACAGTTGGGAAGAAATTCTCGACAATGTGCCGGCGTAATTTTTTTTAATTTTGCGGCAAGGATTCAAAAAATGCGATATAATAAATTGTCTTTATAAAATGTTGCATAAATAATGAATGAAATTATATTCTTGAGGGGAAAATGACCATGCCGAAAAAATCTTTGGAGCCAAACGAAGCAAACCCTGACGAAGGATCTGGCAAAAAGGCCAGGACATCGACCAAACGCGGATCTTCCAAGTCAGCGTCAAAGTCCAAGCCCATCAAGCGTTCAAAGACTTTTTTGAACTTGCCGCTGATCATTTCTGAGGAACTCCGAGAAGCCATTTTGAACGGTGAAATTCCGCTCGGCGGCCACCTGAAACAGGAAGAAATCGCAAAGCGGTTTGACAGCAGTCTGATTCCTGTCAGAGAAGCGCTCAGGACTTTGGAGACGGAAGGCTTGATTACCATGATTCCCAACCGAGGCGCTGTTGTCAGCATGTGGGATCCGGAGCGCGTCAGACAGCGCTTTGAAACGCGGATCTATCTTGAGATTGGGGCTATGCGAAAATCAGTGCCTCATCTGACTGATGAGGAGCTCGTGCGCGCTGAAGAAGTATTGAATGAAATTGACAGACAGACCACAGCGAAGGGGATCAGCGCTTTCAACCACGAGTTTCACCAGATCCTGATCAGCCACTGTGACAATCCCTATCTGATGGAGCAGGTCAATATGATGCACCGCAGCATTGACCGCTATCTGAGATACTATCTTTCCAACGAGGCGTACAACCGCCTTTCTCAAGAGCATCATCACAAGATACTTGAAGCCGCTAAGGCCCGGGACGGGGAAGGCGCCGCCAAGTGGGTGGAAATCCATTTGAGAGAGGCGCTGGATCATCTGGAAGCTACGACGCAGATAGAGTAAAGCGAGAGCGAGAGCCGCGGTCTCTTTGTGTGGTTGGGGGATGGGTGACCATCGGCAGAAATTTTTTAAAGCAATAAAAAGAGGCTGTCTCCGTAGGTGCTGAACCTGCGAGACAGCCTCTGTTAATAGACCGGGAATAAGTGTGGGAAACCGCTTCTCCAGTCTTCTAAAGGGGGCATGTACATGATTGCCATGTCCTTAGGATACAACGCAAAGCTTAAATGAACCTGAAGGGACATTTTCAACTTTCTTTAAGGGTTCTCTGCTATCATGATGACAGGAACGAAGCGGCGGAGGGTTGCCCGGTCAAGTGTGGCGGACCAAAAGCAGGATGGAGGAAATCCAATGAAGGTTTTATTGATTGAGGACGAACGGGCGCTGTCTGACGCGCTCTGCAGTCTGATGAGGAAGAATAAATTGACGGTAGAGGCGGCCTATGACGGCGTGAGCGGTTTGGACGCGGCGCTGACTGATCGCTTTGATGTCATCCTGCTGGACATCATGCTGCCCAAGATGAATGGCCTGGAAGTGCTGAAAAACCTCCGTGCCGATGGTATCGCAACCCCCATCCTCCTCCTGACGGCAAAAGGCGAGGTCACCGACAAGGTGCGCGGCCTGGACGAAGGGGCAGATGACTATTTGCCCAAGCCCTTCGCGACAGAGGAGCTGTTTGCCCGCATCAGAGCCCTCACTCGGCGTAAAGGGGAGCCGGTTCTGGAACCCGGGATCACCTATGGGGACTTGACCCTCGATCTGGGGACGCTGATTCTGACGGGCCCAAAAGGAGAGGTTCAGCTGACCCTGAAGGAGTTCGAGATTATGAAGCTGATGATGGACCACCCACAGCAGGTGATGCCAAAAGAAGAGATGATCATCAGCGTCTGGGGCTACGACGCTGAGGTGGAGCACAACACCCTGGAGGTCTATATCAGCTTTTTAAGGAAGAAACTGAGCTTTCTGGAATCCAAGGTGAGCATCAATGCGCTGCGCGGTGTTGGCTACCGGATGGGAATGGGGGACTAGGCATGTTTCGCAAACTGAAATGGCGTTTTGTCGTCCTGATCATGAGCATGTTAATCCTCGTCTTTGTGGGGATCTTTGGGGCCATCTATGGGCTGACGGCTAACAGTATGAACAAGCAAAGTCAATTTACCCTTGAGAAGATCATGCGGGCACCGCCCAGGCCTGTCCCGGACAGCCGGGATGCTTTTGGGAGTTTGATTGTTGAGACGGATTCTCAGGGCAAAATTCTGCTGCTCATGTCCTACCTGGAGGTGGACGAGCAGGCGGTGGAGGCGGCCGTGACAAAGATTTTGAGCAAGGCGTCAGCTGGAACCGAGGCTGGGACAGTGGCGGAAGCTGATCGGGATTTTGGCAGAGTCAAAATAGGGGAAACCTCTTACGATTATCTCGTGAGTGAGTTGCCTGACGGGTATAAAATGGTATTGCTTGACCGGACACCTGTTCATGCGTCCTTAAATGATTTGTTGATGGTGTTTATTTGGGTTGGCGTTGGCAGTCTGCTCGTCTTGTTTGGGGTCAGTGTGTTCTTTGCCAATCGTGCTGTAAGGCCAATTCAAGCGGCGTTCGAAAAGCAGCAGCAGTTTTTGGCGGACGCCTCCCACGAGCTCAGGACGCCGCTGACGGTAATTCAGACGCAGCTGGCTCTGCTGGGTTCCCTGGGTGATCCCCAGGAAGCCAAGTGGATCGAAGGCATCAAAACTGAAACGACCAATATGGCAGGGCTGGTCACAGACATGCTGGATCTTGCGAAGCTGGATCACGTGGCTGAACCGGTTCGGGTCGAGGCTTCCTTGAGAGCATTGTTGGAAAAATGCCTTCTCTCCTATGAGGCGATCTTCTTCGAGCGCGGGATAGAACTGTCGGTGTCCTCTGAAGAAGAGGTCATGGCGCGGATGGATCCGGAGGGCATCCGCAGGGTGCTTGTAATCCTTTTGGACAACGCTTTGAAATACACGCCTTCAGGCGGTCATGTCGAGATCAGGGTGAGCCGGGAAAAGCACAAAGCCTGGCTGCGGGTTCGCAATACAGGTGAAGGCATACCGGAGGACCGGCTTGAAGCGATCTTCGACCGTTTTGTGCGTCTGGATGCCTCGAGAACGAAAGCCACCGGGGGCTATGGCCTGGGACTCGCTATTGCCCGCGGCATAGCAGAGCAGCATGGCGGGAGACTGACAGCTTCAAGCCACCCCGGGGAATGGACAGAGATGACGCTGGTGCTGCCGGGGGTTTAAGTGTCTCTTTACGACACCTCCACACCCTTTACCAGCTCTAAACCGCCGGCATCCATCAGGGCAAGGGCCATCAGATGGTACAGGTCACCTGGGTGGTCCGGCGTCTCGAAGGTGTTGACGGCATTTATTGGCACAATGACTCTTGAGGGTCGATTTTTCGACTGAAAAAAGGTTTTCAAAACCAGCGCAAATTGGAGCACGCAGATATCGGTACAGTCTCCGGTCAGGATCCAGGTGGAGCGCCGCTCATTTTCGCGGAACCAGTCCTGAAAAGCCTGCGAATGCCAGATTTGGGTTGAGTTTTTATCGAGTCTTATTATCCTTTCCAGGGATGTAAGTTCACTGACAAGGGCGCTTTCTTGGCTGCCGGCCATGCAGTGGGCAGGGTAGGTGCTGAACTCCTCGGCGTCCGGTGTGTGAGTATCCGATGGCGCAATGACAGGAATGTGCCTCCCGAGACAAGCTTCAGCCAAACTGGCAATACCGGGGATCAGCGCACCGACTCTTGGACTGGCCAGGAGGCCTTCCCTCGCAAAACCATTTGTCATATCGATGATGACCAGCGCCGTATCCTCCGGCTCTAGTGACTCCAGTGACAGGGTTTCGAACTGTTCAAGCCGGGTCTGAAGCTTGTCCAGCCAAAGGAGGGCGCTGCCGTTCAATTTGAGCTGTTGATTCTCATTGAGTGCTTGGTTCATGGAGATGCTCCTTTCGAATTGAAGGATGGACGTGGGTGTCTGCGGCAGAGGCCTATCGACCCTGCTTCCATAGACCCCCACTTCTACATGGATCCCGCCGTCACGCCAGGACGCCACTTCTACCGTTCTTACTCCTTCTGATTCATACCCTGTTTCACGCCCTTGCAGACAGTGTGCGGATGTGATAGTATGGATTGAATTTATCAGTCCGTCCCTTATAGACCGCAGTTTGCTGCAGACTATTTAACCTTAAAAGGAGTTTATGACCGTGAACCTTATAACGCTGGATTCGAAGGAAACGCATCTCTTATATACGGATCAGAGATTATTTGAGCTGATGCAGCGCGCTGTCCCGGGTGCTGATTATGGGAAGATTAAAAGTATTTCAGAGGCACTCTATGCCAACTTTAAGAGCAGGATGTATCTTGTGGTTGGGGAGGGAGAAGAAGGGACCATCGGCATAATTGGTCTTTCCAAGGCTCAGCGTGGGGAAGCGGAAATTCAACATTTTGCGCTGCTGGAGTCTGTCGACAAGATCGAAGTGGGGCGGGCGGTGTTCGCGGAGCTGAAGGAGAGCCGGCGGGATCTGGCGGTGCTGCGGATCAGAGTGCCACACGAGCAGTCGCCTTATTTCAGAAAGCTGGATTTTTCAATAAGACGTTATCCGGACAATCCATACGGGCTGGACGGAGACCAGTGCACGCTGAAGTTTTAGCGTATAAGGGGATAAGGGGTTAATGCGCAAGGTTTTAGCGCTGAATACCGGAGTTTAACTACATTTCTCTTGATCTTCTGACTGTGACGGTATATAATATCAAGGTTGACAAAATACTTCGCCTGCTCCCGACTTCGGACGAGCAGGCTTTTTAAAAAATAAAGGATGGAATTATGTCAGATCAAAGCATAAAGCAAGGCATACTGAACCTCGCGGTCATCGCTCACGTCGATGCCGGCAAATCGACCCTGGTCGACGCACTGTTGTCTCAAAGCGGCGTCTTCAGAGCCAATGAAGAAGTTGTAGAGTGCGTCATGGACAGCAACGACCTCGAGCGTGAGCGCGGCATCACGATTTACTCAAAGAACTGTGCGATTGAACACAGCGGCGTGAAGATCAACATTGTTGATACGCCTGGCCATGCTGACTTCTCCTCCGAGGTTGAGCGGATCATGCGCACCGTGGACTCGGCTATTTTGCTGGTGGATTCCAGTGAAGGGCCTATGCCGCAGACGCGATTTGTTCTCCATAAGGCGCTGGAGCAGGGGATTAGACCGATTCTTTTCATCAATAAAATCGACAAGCGCGACCAGCGCGCTGAAGAAGTCGTCGACATGACTTTTGACCTCTTCGTCGAGCTCGGGGCGACTAACGAGCAGCTTGATTTTCCAATCGTCTATGGCATCGCTCGAGAGGGGATTGCCAAGATTGAGATGTCTGATGAGAGTACCAACCTGGAGCCACTCTTCGAGACGATCATCAAGCACGTGGACGCTTATCCGAATCTGGATACGGAGCCCCTTCAAATGCAGGTTTCTTCTTTGGCCTATGACGAGTACATTGGCCGTCTGGGGATTGGCCGTATCAAGCGCGGTGTGGTTACCAGGGGCCAAACGGTCGCTGTCGCAAAGCAAAATGGTGAGATCGTTCGCGGCAAAATTGCGAAGGTTTTTGTCAACGAAGGGCTTGCCCGGGTTGAAAAGCCGTTTGGTACGAGCGGAGATATCGTTACTATAGCAGGCATTCCGGATATTTCGATTGGTGAGACGATCTGCGCGCTGGATTTTGTAGAGCCGCTTCCGTTGATCGAAATCGAGGAGCCGACGCTTTCCATGAACTTTTATGTCAATGATTCTCCGTTCTGCGGCCGCAGCGGCAAATTCCTGACTTCCCGTCACTTGAAGGATCGTCTGGATCGCGAGCTGGAGGTCAATGTGGGACTTCGCGTTGAAGAGCTTGAGAGCAAAGAAGGCTTCAAAGTCTCCGGCCGCGGAGAGCTGCATCTTTCCATTCTTCTTGAAAATATGCGCCGTGAAGGCTATGAGATAGGCGTTTCCAAACCGGAGGTTCTCCTTCATGAGGAAAACGGCCGCCTTTGTGAGCCGGTTGAGAAAGTGCTGATCAACGTTCCGGATGCTTATAGCGGCGTGGTCATCTCCAAATTGAACCAGCGAAAAGGCACCATGCTGCTGATGCACTCTGAGGACGGCTACACCCGCCTTGAGTATGCAGCGCCGACACGCGGGCTTTTGGGATACAGAAGCGAATTCATCAACGATACCCGTGGTGAGGGCACGCTGGTCAGATCCTTTGAAGGCTTTGAGCCGCACTTTGGAGAGATTCAAGGTCGGAACAACGGCGTTTTGGTTGCCCAGCAGCCCGGAACGGCTATGGCTTATGCTATTTCAAATTTGAGTGAGCGCGCGGAAATTTTCGTAGAGCCTGCTCAGGAAGTCTATATAGGCATGATTGTTGGCATGAACAGCCGTCGTGATGACATGGTCGTCAATATCTGCAAGAACAAGAAGCTGACCAACATGCGTGCGTCCGGTTCGGATGACGCGGCGCGCGTACCGGATCCGAGACTCTTCACACTGGAAGAAGCCCTCGAGTTTATCGAGATGGATGAGCTGGTCGAAATCACGCCTGAAGCGATTCGTTTGCGCAAGCGCATCCTCGACGAGCAGGACCGCCTCCGCGCGAGCAAGCGCAAGGATGCCCAGCCGGCGTAGTTTCCGGTCTCAGGGCTGCATTGATTTAACGCTGACGGTTCCGTTTGAGAATCGCTCATAATATGCAAAAAAATAAAACACTGTGGATCATCAAACGCCGTAAGGCTGCTGATCCGCAGTGTTTTTGTTTTGAGTCAATGGTGGACTTCTATTTCATTGTTTCATCCAAAAAGAACTTTTTTTGCCGATGGCACACCACCATCTTCAGTACAGTATTAAAGGGCGTCCCCGGTATCCCCGTTCACCTCAGGGCTCTTGCAAACATCCACCCACGTGCCGTTGGTGATTTCCTGCAGGCGCGCCGGTGAGATCTCAATGGACGCATTAGGTGCGCCGGCAGCCGGGAAGACGGTCTCAAAGCGCTTCAGTGAAGCATCAAGACAAATTTTCATGTCTGTTCTGAGTCCAAAGGGACAAACTCCGCCCACTGGGTGGCCGGTTGCTTCCAGAACATCTTCTGCGGTCATCATTCTGGGTTTGGCTTTAAAAGCGGTTTTAAATTTTTTGTTGTCCAGGCGGGACATGCCGGAGGTCACCAGAAGGAATTTTTCTTCGCCGGCGTATAGGGCAATGCTTTTCGCAATCTGGTCAGGTTCGACATTGTGGGCTGCGGCTGCCAAATCCACAGTGGCGGTGCTGTCCTCAAGCTCCATGATTTCAAAGCTGAGATGGTGCTGTTCAAAAAACTTTCTGACATCTGATACGGCCATGGTGTCAAGCGCTCCTTTGCTTAAGTTCGAAAACAATTCAAATCTTAAGATATTATAATATTTTAAGTCTATTATAACCCTTTACATTGGTCGGTGCCAAGTGTATATTATTTAGTGTGCGAAATATTATCAAGCGAAATATAGTGGAATAACTGGCTCTAATGAAGAACGCCTGCGTAAATCAAGTTATAAATGAACAATACAGAGAAGAAATATTGCAAAATTATTACCGTATCTGACACCAAGTTCAACTGAGTGTCAGGCACCAAGATCAACTGAGTGTCAGACACCAAGATCAACTGAGTGTCAGACACCAACACTAACTCGGTGTCAGACACCAACACAAACTCAGTGTCAGACACCAACACAAACTCGGTGTCAGACACCAACACAAACTCGGTGTCAGACACCAACACAAACCCGGTGTCAGACACCAACACAAACTCGGTGTCAGACACCAACTCCACTTCGGTGCCTGTCACCAAACCATAACAAGGAGGCTCGCTTATGTCCGATTCAGATCACCAGAAGAAATATATCATCGCCAGGCTGTTCCACGACCTCAGCATGACCGTCAAGCAAACCATGCGAAAGGAATTCGAGAGCATGGGCGTGACTATGCCCCAGTCCATGGTCATAGGGACGCTGATCAAAGGCGGCACCATGAAGGTCAGCGAGCTCAGCGAAGCCCTTGGCTTCACCAACAGCACCACCTCCGGAATCCTGGACCGCCTCGAAAAGCAGGACATCATCCGCCGTGAACGCACGCCTGAAGATCGCCGCGTCGTCTATATTACCATTACTGACACTTTCAAAGAAAAACACAACGGCTTTGAAACCTGCTTCAGTCAAAATTTTGAAAAGCTGCTAAAAGGGGCAGATGAGGACGAGCTGAGCACCATCCTCAAAGGACTGACGACCCTTAAAAAAGTGCTTAATTCCCAGGAGGACAATCAGGCATGATCAAACTCTTCAGATTCGCTAAACCCTACAAATTTTTGATCACAGGCGTCATCCTGCTGGTCTTCCTGCAGACCATGGCCGACCTGTATCTCCCGACCTTGATGTCCGACATCATTGATAAAGGCGTCATGCAGGGGGATACCGCCGTGATCATGAGCACCGGGGCAAAAATGCTCCTGGTGGCCGGTATTGGCGGCATAGGCGCAATTCTATCCAGCTTCTGGTCTGCCAAGGTAGCGGTGGGATTTGGAAAAATCCTCAGAAACCAGGTGTTTACCCATGTCTCCACCTTCTCTGAAAAAGAGATTGACCATTTTGGAACCGCGACCCTCATCACGCGTTCCACCAATGACATTACACAAATCCAGAGCGTCTTCATCATGATGCTGCGCATGATGATCAGCGCGCCGTTCATGGCGGTGGGCGGCATGATGCTCGCCTATTCAAAAGACCGAACCCTGACCCTGGTCTTCGTCGTAGCCATGCCCATCCTGGCCCTGGTCATTGGATTCATAGCCAGCAAAGGGATGCCGCGCTTCAAAATTATCCAGGTCAAGCTCGACCGCGTCAACCTGGTGCTGAGAGAGAAGCTGACGGGCATCCGGGTCATCAGAGCCTTCAACCAGAGCTTCTACGAAAGACAGCGCTTCGACGAAGCCAACCGGGACGTGACCGACAACTACATCAAGATCAACCGGATCATGGCATTCATGATGCCTTCCATGATGCTCGTCATGAATCTGACCTCCCTGGCCATTCTGTGGTTCGGCATTATCCGCATCGACAGCGGCAACATGGCAATGGGTTCTTTGGTTGCCTTCACACAATATTCCATGCAGATCATGTTTTCCATGGTCATGCTCTCCATGATGTTCATCATGGTACCGAGGGCTCAGGCGGCAGCCGTCAGGGTCCTCGAGGTCCTGGATGCACACCCGGAGATCAAGGATCCGGAAAATCCCGTTCAAAGCAGCCTGACCCGGGGCAACGTAGAGTTCCGAAACGTGACTTTCCATTATACCGGCGCAGAGGCGCCAGCCATATCCAACGTCAGTTTTGCCGCCGGACCCGGCGAGGTCACAGCCATTATAGGCAGTACCGGCGCTGGCAAATCCACCGTTCTCAATCTGATCCCGCGCTTCTACGACGCAGTGAGCGGTCAGGTTTTAATCAATGGTGTCGATGTCCGCGAATGGTCCCTGGAAACCCTGCGCCATAAAATTGGCTACGTCCCGCAAAAGCCGGTTCTGTTCTCGGGCAGTATCAGTGACAACCTCCGCTACGGCCGCACAGACGCCCGTGAAGAGGACATCACCAAAGCCTCAGAGATCGCTCAAGCCGACAGCTTCATTAAAGACTTCGAAAACGGTTACGCCCACAGCGTCTCCCAGGGCGGCACGAATCTCTCCGGGGGCCAGAAGCAGCGGCTTTCAATTGCCAGAGCTCTCGTCAGAAATCCTGAGATCTATCTCTTTGATGACAGCTTCTCCGCCCTGGATTTCAAGACGGATGCCAACCTAAGAGAGGCTCTCAAAGCCGTCACAAAAGAAGCGACCGTCATCATTGTCGCTCAGCGTGTTGGTACAGTCATGGACGCGGACCGCATCATTGTCATGGATGAAGGCCGGGTGGCAGGCATTGGCACCCATAAAGCACTCCTCGACAGCTGTCCGGTCTATCGCGAAATTGTTCTATCCCAGCTCTCAGAGGAGGAAATCGCATGAGCCAAAACAGAGATTCAAGTGCACAAATGCGAGACAGCTCCCGAAAGAGCATGCCCCGTGAAGACGGCCCGCGCATGGGTCCCGGTCCAAGAGGACATGGCATAGGCACGCCGGTTGAAAAAGCGAAGGACTTCAAAGGCACCTTAAGGCGCCTGATCCAGTTTCTGAAGCCCCATCAGGCGAAACTCATCCTCGTCCTGATCCTCGCCATGGCGAGCACACTGTTCACCATAGCCGCGCCAAAGGTCGCCGGCCAGGCCATGAACAAACTCAGAGATGGCTTTGTGGCAAAGAATGTCGTTCAGCAAATGATCCCAGTCCAGGAGGCAGCCGCAGAAAATATAAAAGCCTTGCAAAGCTCAGAAGCTCTGCCGATGGACGCAGAAACAAAAACCAAACTCGAAAACTTTCTTGATCTCCCGCTGCTCACCGAAGCAGAAGACGGCGAAACCAAAGCCATGATCCTGACTCAAATGTTCGGCATAGCGGAAACCTTGCCCCAAGTCTCCACGGGGTCTGACCCCGCCGGATCACCTGTCAACCCTGCCGACACCATGACCCCAGAGCAGCTGGATGACACCCTCCGGGCTGTCAGGGAGACCAACGGCCGCATTGATTTTTCCTCGATCGGCACCATTGCCATCTTGCTCCTGGCCATGTATGTCCTCAGCGCCGGGTTCAGCTTAGCCACAGGCCTCGTCATGTCCGGCGTCGCCCAGAAGACCGTCTACGACCTCAGAAAAATGGTGGACGAGAAACTCGAACGCCTTCCGCTCAGCTACTTTGACAAGCGCACCCACGGCGAAATCCTGAGCCGGATGACCAATGACGTCGACACCATTTCCGGCACTCTCCAGCAGAGCTTGACCCAGCTGATTACCGCCGTGGTCCAGCTCGTGGGCTTCATTGTCATGATGCTGACCATCAGCCTCCCGCTGACCTTGATTGTCCTGGTCTCCCTGCCGCTCTACATCTTCGCGACTCTCTTTGTCACCAAGCGCTCCCAGAAATATTTCAAAGCCCAGCAGAAGTCCATGGGCCAGCTCAGCGGCCATGTGGAGGAGATGTACTCCGGCCACAGGATCGTCAGAGCCTTTGGCCAGGAAGAGGAGTCCGTCCAGAAATTCAAGGAAGTCAACGACGCCTTGTATGAAGCCGGCTGGAAGGCCCAGTTTGTCTCAGGCACCCTGTTTCCCGTTATGGGATTCATCAGCAATCTGGCCTATGTGGTCATTGCGGTCATTGGCGGGCTCTTCATGACCCGCAGCATCCTCAACCTGGGTGACATCACGGCCTTTATCCAGTACTCCCGTTCCTTTACCCATCCCATTGTCCAGACGGCCAACATCGCCAATGTCGTCCAGTCCACCATCGCCTGCGCGGAGCGGGTTTTTGAGGTTCTGGACGAGCAGGAAGAAGTCAATCCAGTGCTTTTTGCAGCCGATGGTCACCGCGCCCCAACCCTCGCCCCAGTTCAGCAGACTTGCGGCGCCGTCGAGCTGGAGGACATTTCCTTCCGCTATGTCGACCACGAACCGCTGATCGAGCACATGTCCCTGAAAGTCGACCCGGGCCACACCGTCGCCATAGTCGGGCCGACCGGCGCTGGCAAGACGACCCTGGTTAACCTCCTGATGCGCTTTTACGAGCTGAAGGGCGGGCGGATCACCATTGACGGCCAGGACATTGCCAAAATGCCAAGAGAAGCCCTCAGGTCCCGGTTCGGCATGGTCCTCCAGGACACCTGGCTCTTCAACGGTACCATAAAAGAAAACATTGCCTACGGCAGACAAGGCGCAACTGAAGAAGAGATCGTCGAAGCCGCGAAAGCAGCCCACGCCGACCACTTCATCCGAACCTTGCCGGAAGGCTATGACACCGTCCTCAACGAGGAAGCCAGCAACATCTCCCAGGGCCAGAAGCAGCTCCTCACCATAGCCCGGGCTATCCTCTCAGATCCGGCGATCATGATCCTCGACGAGGCGACCTCCAATGTCGACACCCGCACCGAGCATTTGATCCAGAAAGCCATGAACCGCCTCATGGAGAACCGCACCAGCTTCGTCATAGCCCACCGCCTCTCCACCATCCGCGAAGCCGAAGTCATTCTCGTCATGAACAAAGGCACCATTGTCGAAGTGGGCAGTCACGACGAGCTACTCAGAAGGGGCGGCTTCTACGCAGATCTCTATCAGAGCCAGTTCGCCGGCGCCATGGTGGAGGCCAGCGCTTAACAGACCTCAAAACAAAAAAATAGTGGCCGATGGTCCCTCGTCCCCACCCCTCAATAGGTGTGGATCTGGAACTATCGGCCATTTTATGTTACATAAATGTTACCGTCCGCGTCCAACCTGAAGTTGGGGACGCGGACGGTAATATAATTTTTGAAATATATGTCAGCGGCCAGCAGCTTCCAATCCCGCCATCCCCAAAAGGCATTCATTGAAACTCAAAGCCTTACAATTCGTGTTCCCAACTTCTCGGCCTCTTCCAGGTCGTGGGTGACCAGCACAATAGTCAGGCCGGTCCTGTGCTGAAGGTCCAGCAGAAAGTCCTGCATTTTGAGGCGCATGTCGCGGTCCAGGCTGCCAAAAGGCTCATCCATAAGGAGGATTTTGGAGTGGCAGACCAGCGCCCGGGCAATGCCGACCCGCTGCTTCATGCCGCCGGAAAGTGCAGCCGGCTTTTTATGGCGGTGCTCGCTGAGGGCAACGGTATCCAGAACCCCTTGAAGCTCAGTCTCTGACAAGTCCTTTGCCACAAGGCGGATGTTGCCTTCAACCGTTTTCCAGGGGAGAAGGGTGTCGAATTCCTGAAAGACAAAAGGCAGCGGCACCTTGGTTCCTTCAAAGAGCTCGGGATGGTAGTGGACCTCACCGCTGTCACAGGGTTCCAGCTGCCCAATCACGTTGAGCAGGGTGCTCTTTCCGGCGCCGCTGGGTCCCATGATGACGAGAATCTCATTATCGTAGACGTCGAGGTTGAAATCTTCAAAGATCACTTCGCGGCCAAAAGATTTTTTCAGACGCTCAAGTTTGATGAAGGTTTTTTTGGGGGGCTTCATGCCGGTTCACCCGCTTTTTCAGGCCGGAAGATCCAGGTTTCAAAGAGAATCCCGCAGAGGGCAATGGCCGCAAGGCCCGCGTACAGCCCCGCCGTATCCATGTACATCCGCCGCTCATAGAGCAGCCATCCAAGACCCGACTGACTGCCGGTGATGCCAAAGATCATCTCGACGCTGATGAGTGCCCGCCAGCCCCGGCTCCAGGCCACGCCCAGAGCGCTTTTGAGGTCTTCGGCCGCGCCCAGGCAGTAGAGATGCCAGAAGCGCTTCCAGAGTGAAAGCCGGTAGGCGCGCTCAAAGCGGCTGAAGCGCCGGCTGAGCCTTTCCACGGCAAGGCTCAGCTGAGTCCAGAGGGGCCATAAGGTCGCGTGAATCATAATCAGCAGCATGGAAGTCCTCGACAGTCCAAACCAAAGAATCACCAGCGGCAGAATGGCCACGCCGGGAATAGGCGCCGCAAAAGCGCGAATCAGGTCCACCGCAGTTTTGACAAAGAGGGAAGTCCTCGACAGAATAAGCAGGACTACGACTGCCGCCAAACTGAGGATCATGGCCAGCCAGACGACGGCAATGCTGTACAGGGTTTTGAAAAGCAGGGCTTCTTCTAATAATAGCCCCCAAAAGCGTCTGCCGATGGTCGCCAGTCCCGGAAACAGCATCTCCGAAAAGGGCCCGAACCTGGCCGCAGCCTCCCAAGCAAGGAAGAACAAGACAATAATGAAAATTTTGTAGTATCGTGAACGATTAGTTTTCATTTTTTCTCCAGTAGAGATCCTCTAGATTTTGTGGATTTTTAATCATGCCCGTACGGTACATAAACTCATGGAAGGTCTCAAGTCCCCGCACCTCACTGTCAAAGCGAAGCTGCCCATTTGAGAGATGAAGATCGAGCTCCGCCGCTGAATAATCATAGGCCGCGCTTAGAATCTCAGCCGCTTCCTCCGGATGTGTATTCATAAAGGTCACTGCACGCAGGAGGGCGGACTCGAAGGCATTATACAGCCGTGTGTCGTCATGGACGCGCTGAGGGCAGATCCCAACAATAAAGGTAAAGGGACCACCCATGATGGTCTCCGCATCCACGAGCGGACGGAAGTCTTCCAGGGCAAGCTCCTGCTCAAGATAGGGCGGAGACGTGAAGTGAAGCTGGGTCTTAGGCCCGCTCAGCATGGCGGTCATGGCATCCGGATGCGCCATGGCAATGAGCTGATTGTCAAAGGCCTTTGGGTCCTTCAGTTCTTTCTCAGCAGCCATAGACAGCAGAATGTGCTGCACACTGCCGGGCTGGGGCAGCATGATTCTGTGCTCGGATGTCAGCTGGCTCAGTGAGGTCAGATCAGGATCCTTGGTCACCAGGGCCATGGGGCTTTCCGAGACGCCGGAGATAATGCGCCAGTCCATACCGTTGTCCTTGCCTATTAAAAAAGGCGGGATGGCGACAAAGCCAATGTCCAGGTCCCCTGAGACCATGGCTTCCCGGATGGCGGCAGTGTTGCCGAGGGTCTTGAACTCAATGGTCGTCGTTTCCAGACCGGCTTTCGCAAGCTCTTCGGCGAGGATTTCCGTGGCTTTAAGGATTTCAATTGGGGCATATGCAAGCCCGAATTGGTCCGCTATGACGAGTTTTTTGGTTGTGCTGGGTTGGGTGTCAACACGACCATCGGCACATCCAGAAAAGAGGAGGGGGAGGAGGATGACCAGAAGGGTGAGACGAATAAAACTATTTGGGAATTGTCGGTTCATATGAAGTGGTCCTTTCTTTATGTAAGCTGAATGAATTTCTTGAGTTTTTTCGCGTGCCAGAGAATCGTTTCCCGGAGCCCTTGTTCAAAGTCATGCTCCGGAGACCAACCGAGTTCATTTTGAATTTTGGAGACGTCCACGGCATACCGCCGGTCGTGGCCGGGGCGGTCGGCAACGAAATGGATCAGGGAGTCGGGCTTGCCCAGGAGCTTGAGAATCAGCCTGACAATGTCCAGATTGGTTTTTTCGCAGCCGCCACCCACGTTGTAGAGTTCCCCATGTCGGCCGTGATTCAGTATAGCATCCAGGGCGCGGCAGTGATCTGAGACGTGGATCCAGTCCCGGACATGGAGGCCATCGCCGTACACGGGGAGAGGCTTGTTGTTGAGTGCATTTTCAATCATCAGCGGGATCAGCTTTTCCGGGTATTGACCCGGGCCATAATTATTGCTGCATCTGGAAATATTGACAGGCAGGCCATAAGTTTCAGCATAGGCCTGCACTATGAGATCCGCACCAGCTTTCGAGGCGGAATAGGGACTGCTGGGCCGTAGAGGAGAAGCCTCGGTGAATTTTTCAGGGGTCGGAATACTGCCGTAGACTTCATCCGTGGAGATCTGAAGAAATTTGACGCCGGCCTTAAAGCTTCTGCAGTTTGGGTCAGAGGCGTTGGTTTTCCAGTGATTTTTAGCGGTGTCCAGCAGGACCTGGGTGCCTATGACATTCGTCGTCATAAAGACGTCCGGCTCCAGGACGCTACGGTCCACATGGGACTCCGCGGCAAAGTTAATGACTTGGTCAATGTCATGGGCTGAGAAGATCCCGGCCATGGCCTCACGGTCGCGAATGTCTTCTTTTATGAAGGTGTAGCGCGACTCCACGGAAACTTGAGTGAGATTATCCTGGGATCCGGCATAGGTCAGAAGATCAACGTTGACGATCCTGATTTTGGGGTATTTCTTTAACATCATGGCAATAAAGTGACTGCCTATAAACCCGGCACCGCCGGTTACCAATAGCGTCGTCATAATGAGGATGCTCCTGTCGCGAAAATTGATGTTTGAGTCGGGTCAAAGGGACTAATTTCAAGCAATATACCCATATAGTATACAGTATTTTATTAGCAGACAGGTAGACGAAAGCAGAAACCTGCATTAAAAATGCCAGGAGCGGGTTGCCGATGGTCGCAAAACCAGGAGGTGGAATCATGAAGAGGCATTATGTCTGGCGACAATTTATTTTGATCTCGATGGCCTTCCTGACCCTCCTGGTTGTCATGGCACTGATGATTCCGGGAACCAGGGCCAGGTTGGTCATGGCCGCCTCTTCTTGGCAACAATACCGTCTAAGTCCTTTAAAGGAACAGGGGATACAGGTTGAGCTGCCAGCGGGGGAAGGCTGGTTTGAAGACATGCTGTTCTATCAGGATTCGAATGGGCTGAAGACTCAGGAGGGCATACCTTTAGAGTTATCCATTTACTATACCTTTGGCGCCTATGAAAACGGACGATCTTTAATCTATAAACCGGGCAGTGGGTATTATTCCTCTTTTTACGGGGCTTATCTGATCTCAGGATCGACCTTGCCAATGCCGGATGCCTACTGGGTGGAGCGGGTTGCGGCTCATGATTATGAAGCCTTAATCCTGAAGGCTTTGGGACATCCGAACCCCTATGACACTTTTAAGGTAAATGCGTTTGAGATCCGGGAGGAAAGCGAGCTTATGGGATATCCGGACTGGACGTGCTTTGACGGCCTTATTGAAGCGCCGGGTGTCGCTCATCAAAGAGGGGACTTTTTGCTGCATTACTGGCAGTTTGGCGCACCGCCTGACTTGGGCAGTGAAGTTGCTTTTGGCACCACAACTTTGAATGGGCGGATCTATGTCAAGTCCTTTGAGGAGGAAGAACTCCTGGTTATGGTGTATTTAATCTGCGAATCCGGAGATGTTTTGGAGCGCACAGATGCGCGGATTCGAGAAAGCGGCCGTCTTGTGATCCGCAAATAGCGGCTTTGAATCTTTTTTTCGAAAGTGTGACATAGGGCACACTTTTCTAGCCCGCCTTTCTATATAATGGCATAAGATGAGGCATCTTGAGGAGGGCTAACCTTGAAAGCAGTAAGAAGGGTTATACAGTACACAGCGCTGGCCGCGTTCGCCTTTTTAGTCAGTCAGGGAAAAATGACTTTGTGGCTGGGTGTGTTTGCAGCTGGGTTACTTGCGTCTTTTGTATTTGGACGCGGCTATTGCGGCTATGTCTGCCCTATGAATGCCGTTATGCGACCTGCGGCGTGGCTGTCAAAAAAACTTAAACTGCAGCGGCCGGACACGCCAAAATGGCTGATGAGCAGCGTATTCCCATGGGCATTTATCTTTTTGACTTTGGCTATGATGCTGGGCGGAAAGCGGCTATTGCAGGTCCAGCTCCCGGTTTTGGCAATTTTGCTGGGTGTCGCATTTGTAGTAACACTGTTTTATAAACCAGCGGTGTTCCATAACCGTATTTGCCCTTTCGGGGCGCTGCTCAGTGTTTCAGGCCGCTTTGCTTTCAGCAGCGAGGGTGTTGACGAGAGCACCTGCGTAGGATGCAAGCTGTGCGAAAAGGCCTGTACAGCCCAGGCTATCAAGGTTGAGCCGGTGTCGAAAAAAGCGGTCATCACTTCATCCCTGTGTCACCAGTGCAGAGCCTGTGAAGCGGTTTGTCCGACGGACGCCATACACTATGGTAAAACTATAAAAGTTAAGTAGAGTAAATAGACAGGAGTGGATCATGAGTGGTAGAAAAAATATTCAATTTAACACTATCAGATGAGAAAATGGTCGAGCGAGTGGTTATGGATGAGAACCTGCATTACATTCATATGGTGTTCGGCAAAGGAGAAGGACTTCCTGAGCACTTCGCCAACTCGGTGGTGTATATGACGGTGCTGAGAGGCACTCTGACAATTCAGCTGAATGACCAGGAGCCCAATACTTACGAAGCAGGAACTCTATTGAAGATTCCTTTCGAAACCAAAATGAATGTTGGAAACAAACATGACGCAGTGCTCGAGCTGATTGTGGTGAAGGCGCCGGCGCCGAAGCAGTGAGAATAGTGAAACAAGAAAATCAATTGAGACAAAATAAAATCGGTACAGTAAAAGTCGAAAAAGACTTTAGCTGCACCGATTTTATTTTTGTCTATTATGATCAGTTAATGATGGACGCGTCTGGTGTAGTTGTGTGAAAATTACTCAAAAAAGTCCAAATATAACCGCATAATATTTTTTCTCTGTTCTTCTGAGTTCTTGGAATCGCGAAATTTTTCCCCATAGTATTTGAGGACGAAATCCGTGAATACGCGAATGGAAGGCTGATTATTAGCTTGGGAACGCATAAAGAGATTGGTCTGGCGGCTGAAGGGTTCACCGCTTAGCCATTTGACCGGCTGCACAAAGCCATTGAAATCCTGTAATCCTAAACTTGGGACGATTGAGTAACCAATGCCCGCTTTCAGCATTTCAAGACAGGTGTCTGTATTGCTTGTCTCAATGATCACCCTAGGTTCTACATTGAAGCGTTCATTCCACCATTGATTAATCTGATGATACAAAACTGGATCCGTCTTGAATTTTATCCTCGAAATATCCGGGAGATCTTCGATCTTATAATCCGTCATTGAAGCCAGACAAATGGGCTCATTGAATAAAATATGCGACTCTTCGTGCCATTTAAAATCTCCGCGAATAATGCCGACGCTGACCTCCTGGTTGTTCAGCATGGTAAAGATATTCGAACTATGGCTCGACACGACATTAAATTTTACTTTCGGGTAGAGGTCAAGAAATTCTTTTATAAGCATTGGCAATTCATAACGCGCAAATACCAGTGAGGTTCCCAAATGAATGGTACCCATAAGTTCCTCTGATTCGATCGCATGGATTTCTTCTTTCATTCTTTGAATCTGACTGAATTGCTTTGTGGCAAACTCGACAAGAAATTCACCTTGAGGGGTCAATTCAATGCCGGATTTAGACCGCAAAAATAGAGGAACGCCCAGCTCTTTCTCAAGGGCGCGAATACGGTAGGAGAGTGCCGGCTGGGATATGAACAGTTTTTCAGCTGCCTTCGTCAGGCTGCGTTCCTGGTTTAACGTCATAAGAAAATGCAGATCATTATCATTCACGGCATACACCCCCCAGTCATTATTATAAAATTCTTTTATGAATGCTAATAAAATATTACTATTAGTCGACTGACGAGTAAAGGGATATAATGACGTTAATTAAGAAATCTTAACTTTTATCTTTTGAAAGGGTGGAACGAGTGGAGATTAAGAAAGCATCCACAGCGGGCACACTCGAGTCGAGCGACATCATGATTCTTTTGGATCGTGGGGATAATGGCATCGATATCGAACTGAAGAGCTCAGTACTATATCAATTTGGAGATCAGATTCGGGCGGTCATTGAGCAAACCTTGCTTGAAGCCGGAGTACATAATGTAATGGTTATTGCGACGGATCGCGGCGCTCTGGATTGTACGATCAAAGCCAGAGTCTTGACAGCACTTCACAGAGCGGTTGAAACAACCGATTATAAGTGGGGTGTCTAGAATGGCTTTTATCAGAGACAGATTAAGAAGAACCATGATGTTTGTACCAGGCAACAATCCGGGATTAATGGCAGATGCGCACATCTACGGTCCTGACGCACTGATGTTTGACCTTGAAGATTCAGTGAAACTGTCTGAAAAGGATTCTGCGAGATTTCTGGTTTATCAGGCTCTCAAGACCATTGATTACGGTGACATTGAAAAAGTCGTACGCGTTAATCCGCTGAACACACCTTATGGGAAAGCGGACATTGAAGCCATGGTCTTCGCGGGTGCGGATATAATTCGCCTTCCTAAATCAGAGACTGCTCAAGATGTCATTGAGGTCGACGAGTGGATTACAGAGTGCGAGAAAAAAGCAGGACTCGAGCAAGGCAGCGTGGGCATGATGGCAGCAATTGAAAGCGGTCTTGGAATTTTAAACGTTCTAAGCATTGCACAAGCCAGCCCTAGATTAATAGGAATCGCCATTGGCGCTGAAGATTTCGTTACAGACCTAAAAACCACACGCTCACCTGGAGGTTCAGAACTTTTCACGGCCAGAAGCATGTTGGTATTCGCAGCGAGAGCTGCAGGTATAGCAGTTCTGGACACCGTTTTCGCAGACGTCAATGATGATGAAGGCTTCAGAAGAGAAGTAGAAACTATTAAACAACTTGGATTTGACGGCAAGTCTGTCATTAATCCTAGACAAATTGCACCGGTAGTCGAAATTTTTACGCCAACTGCAAAAGAAATTGAACATGCAGAGCGTGTCGTTGAAGCTATAAAAGAAGCAGAGGAAAAGGGACTTGGCGTTATCAGTCTGAATGGTAAAATGATTGATAAACCCGTGGTTGACAGAGCACAGCGTGTGTTGAAAATGGCCATAGCTGCTGGGGTTATCTAACGCTGAGGAGGAGGACTACACTTGAACAAAAATATCCTGGGCGTTGATGTGCCAGAGTCGATCTCCGGCCTCGGCAAGCTGAAGGCTTTTAATGGAAAGCGCTTTAGTGGAACAGCACACGAAATGCCTAATATAAAAAATCCGGATCAACGCATGAGTAAAATCGTTGATAATCTTGAGTCGGCTATTCATCTGTCAGGCTTGAAAGATGGCATGACGATTTCGTTTCATCACCATTTCAGAAATGGCGATTATATCGTGAACCTGGTTCTGGAAGCCATTGCAAAATTGGGCATCAAGAACTTGACAGTAGCCTCCAGTTCTTTGACAGACATTCACAGGCCTATGATTGACCACATTAAAAATGGTGTGGTGTATCGTATAGAAACAAGCGGCCTGAGAGGTGAACTTGCCAATCAGATTTCACACGGCCTTATGGAAGTCCCAATAGTCTTCAGGTCTCATGGCGGCAGAGCCTACTCCATCGCTTCAGGTGAGCTTAAAATTGATGTCGCTTTCCTGGGGGTCCCATCCACTGATCTTTTCGGAAATGCCAACGGCTTCAGCCGTGAAGGTGATAACAGCTCAGCGTGCGGCTCACTGGGGTACGCTATGGTAGATGCCAAATATGCAGAAAAAGTTGTTCTGCTTTCAAACAATATCGTGCCGTATCCTAATACACCTTGCGCCATCCCTCAGACAGATGTTGACTACATAGTTGAGATCGACGCCATTGGAGATCCAAAGGGCATCATGTCAGGCGCTACGCGTTACAGCACCAATCCAAAGGAACTGATGATCGCGAAAGCAGCTGCAGATGTTATGGAAGCTTCCGGATATTTCGAAGATGGATTTTCTTTCCAAACCGGAACGGGTGGATCATCACTGGCTGTAACACGTTTTCTGAAAGAAAAGATGATCCGAAAAGGAATCAAAGCTAACTTCGCCCTTGGCGGCATTACCAGCCAAATCGTTAAGCTGCATGAGGAAGGTTTCATCAGAAAGCTGCTGGATGTCCAGAGTTTTGACCAGGACGCAGTAGACAGCACATTGAAAAATGAGTTTCATCATATAGTGGACGCTCACTTCTATGCAGGTCCTGGTGTGGAAGGTGCTGCGGTGGATCAGCTGGACATGGTCGTTCTGAGTGCGCTCGAAATTGACGTCAACTTCAATGTTAACGTCCTGACGGGTTCAGACGGCGTTATCCGCGGCGCTGTTGGCGGTCATCCGGACACATCTGCAGGCGCCAAGCTTGCCATTATTGTGGCCCCACTTGTAAGAGGCAGAATTCCGAGCATTCTCGATCGCGTCAACACTATTTGTACGCCGGGAATGACAGTAGACGTTCTCGTCACTGAGCAGGGCATAGCGGTTAATCCGGCAAGACAGGATTTGATCGAGCGATTGAATACTGCTGGAATAAAAACTGAGACGATTGAAGCATTAAAAGCAAAAGCGGAGAAAATTGTTGGTCACCCAAATCCAATTGAGTATGGCGACAAAATCGTCGGGATTGTCACTTTCAGAGATGGCAGTGTCATCGACGTCATCCGCCAGGTTTCCAGGTAAAAGGATCATCTTATCATGGTATTGGCCGATCTGTCCCGTAATTGTTCGGAGACATACGGTTAAATATAATCATTAAAAGGGGGAAATACAATTGAAAAAAAGATTAGCATTAATACTTAGCCTCGCAATGGTCGCAGTCCTCGCATTCACCGGTTGTTCCAAACCTGCTGAGCCAGAAGCACCTGCCGCAGGCGGAGAAACACCTGCTGCAGCTGAAGGCTTTGTCTTCGAAAGAAAAATCGAGCTCGTGTGCCCTTGGGGTTCAGGCGGCGGCGCGGATACGACGCTTAGAGCATTTGCTTCTGCCCTTGAAAAAGAAATTGGTGTTCCTGTAGTCGTCAATAACGTTGAAGGCGGCGGCGGTGTTCAAGGTTCTGAGTACCTCCAAAAGCAGCCAGCTGATGGCTATTCCTACCAGATTGGTACACAGTCCCTCCTCGTTGTCAACCTTCAGAAGCTCATGTCTTTTGACTGGGCAGCAGAAACAGTACCAGTTGTTAAACTCGTTCACGATACAAATATTATTGTTGCTGCAAAAGATGCGCCATTCAATAATTTAAAAGAACTTGTCGAGTATGCTAAAGCAAACCCGGGCACAGTTAAAGCAGGCGTTCTTACGATTACTGGTGTTGACGCGCTGATGGTCGCTCAAACGTTTGAACTTGCTGGCGTAGAAATTCCACTTGTCGCATTCAACAACGGCGCAGAACTTAATGCTGCTATCCTTGGCGGACACATCAGCTTAGCGGTTGCAGGTCCTGCTGAAACAAAAGGTCTGATTGAGTCCGGCGACATGAAAGGCATTGTTGCAGGCGCTGAAAACAGACTCAGCATTCTTCCTGACGTTGAAACCACAACTGAAAATGGCATCGATTCCCTCCTCGGCCCAATGAGAGGCATCTTCGCGAAAAAAGGTACTCCTGAAGAAGCAATCAAAGCATTCTCTGAAGCTGCTGTAAAAGCTGCTGCCAGCCAAGAATTCCAAGACTTCCTCAAGAACAACGCACTTGATCAGCGTCCAGCTTTCGCACCATATGATGAGTTCCAAGGCATCTGGGCAGAGCAGGTCACAACAGTTCAAGGACTTTATGACAAATACGTCGCTAAATAATTATACGCACACTGAATTGAATTAGTGAGCATTCATCGTCGGGGCAACGTCAAGTTGCCCCGATTCTATCAAATAACAGAAAGTGAGATGAGTTCGCTTGGCAATGGAATTATTATTCAACATAGTGTTGATAGTGTTTTTCGCAATTTCCTACGTCTACGTTGGCGCTACAATGCCAAAATCTTCTGATCTTGAACTTGGCGCCGAGCAATGGCCGCAATTGCTGATTACTGCACTTATTATTCTTTTATTCGTCAACATCTACAATATCTATAAGAATACGCCTGCTGAAAAAAGGCATTTTAAATCCATCACCGGAATCAGCATTCCTGCAATCACAAAAAGCAAGCTGTTTTGGGGCATTGTCATCATCTTCGCCTATGCTTTTGCTCTGGAACCCTTTGGATTCATTCTCGCAACAATTGTCATGTTTGCTTTTTATGCGGTTCTTACCGGCCAGAAAAAACCGTCTGTTGTTGCACTTAATGCACTTTTAATAACCATAGGCATTTACTTTGTCTTCCAGAGAGGCCTCGGCATCATGCTCCCGCGTGGTCTTGGATTCCTCCGCGATATCGCTTTGTTCCTCGAGTCACTATAGTAAATAAGGAGTGTGAATCATGCTTGAACTATTAATCTCAGGGTTTCAAATTGTTCTGGCTCCGGTGACCTTTGCGTTTATCGTAGCAGGTACAGTTCTGGGTGTCATCTTTGGTGCCATGCCGGGCGTCAGTGCCTCAATGGCGGTCGCCCTCGCGCTTCCTTTCGCGTATGGAATGGAGCCGCTTATAGCCATTGCGTTTCTGACAGCCGTGTATTGCGCTTCCATCACAGGTGGCGGCATCACTGCAATTCTCTTTAAAATCCCTGGAACACCTTCCAACGCACCTACGACTTTTGACGGATTCCCAATGGCTCAGCGCGGTGAAGCCGGCAGAGCGCTTGGTATTTCCCTTGTCACCTCTGCTATTGGCGGTATTGTCGCTGCAATTGCAATGTTCTTGTTATCGCCACAGCTTGCGGCCGCAGCCATCAAATTTGGACCAGCGGAGCTCTTTGCAGTCTCATTCCTCGGTCTTTCAGTTCTGACAGCCCTTGACAGTGACAACGTCGTTAAAACAATGATTGCTGGTTTAATTGGTCTCTTCCTCGCTACCATAGGTATGGACCCGCTTCTTGCAATGCCGCGTTTGACTTTCGGATCACAAATTCTCCTCAGCGGGATTGAGATGATCCCTCTCATGATCGGTATGTTTGCAATCACCGAAGTTCTCAAGCAAACACATAAGCCTTCCAAACTTGAGAATACTGGTTCTGGCGACAAGGTTAAAACTAAACTGATGGGCTTTAAAGAAGGCTGGGCAATGAAAGGGGTTATTACCCGTTCCGCCATTCTTGGTACATTGGTTGGCATTCTTCCAGGTGCAGGCGCAACCATTGCTTCTTTCCTTGCTTACACGACTGAAGTTAAGTTGTCCAAAACACCTGAAATTTATGGTACAGGCGCTCCGGAAGGCATAGCGGCTTCTGAGACAGCGAACAACGCTGCTACAGGCGGCGCGATGGTACCGATGCTTGCACTTGGTATTCCGGGTGGTAATGCTGCAGCTATCATGATGTCTGCCCTCGTTCTGAAAGGTGTCCAGGTTGGCCCGCTTCTCATCAAGACGCAGCCTCAATACCTCTCCAGCGTATTTGCATCCATGATGGTCACCAATGTTATCATGGTTATCATTTCCATTTGGATTGCAAAAGTCTTCAGTAAAATCCTGAAAGTGCCGTACAGCATCCTCGGAACGACAATTATTGTCCTCGCTACAGTGGGCAGCTTTGCACTTAAAGGCAACACCAACGACGTTATGCTCATGGCTATTGCCGGTGTCTTTGGCTTCATTCTCAACAAGTACAAGTTCTCCTCTGCGGCGCTGATTCTCGGCCTCGTACTTGGACCAATGATCGAAGCGAATCTTCGCAGAGCGGTTCAGCTTGAGAATGGCAGCCTGATGAATGTTATCTCTCCATCAGGACATCCAATCACAACAGTTCTTCTGGTTCTTTGCGGCGCGATGCTGCTGTTCCCAATAGTATCTAAATTATTTGCGAAGAAAACGGCTTAATCCCCTTTAGCCTTTTGAGACAGTAGAATATTTCTACTGTCTCATTTTCTAAATAACGGGAATCACCGCTGCGCAATTCGATTCTGAAGCAGATTAGGTTCAAATTTTCCATCCGAAATCTATCTTTATAAGTATTTTTAATTTTTTATACAAACTCTACTGGCATTTTTTAAAATTATCAATTAATATGTTACATAAGATTCTGTTTGCTCACGAGACAGAATTCAAACGAGGTGCAGATATGATAGATTTTATGCTGACGCTTTGCATCGGTGCAGTGATTGGCTATATGTTTTTTAAACTTAAGGTACCAGGCGGTATGATGGTAGGCAGCATCGTTGGTGTATCGGCACTCAATATTTTGACTGGCCATGCTCTGATGCCCGCAGCTGCGAAATTGTCTGCGCAAATCATAGCGGGCGCCTTTATTGGCGTCAGTGTAGAAAAGGAAGATTTAATAAGACTAAAAAAAATCTGGAGACCTGCGATCACATTGGTGAGCGGCATGATGATTTTGAATCTGATCTCCGGTTATTTAATATACAAATTTAGTCCCCTTGATTTAGTGACTTCTTTGATGTGCGCCGTCCCCGGCGGAATGAGCGATATCCCCATTATAAGCGCTGACATGGGCGCAGATGCGTCAAAGGTTGCCGTCATGCAGTTTATAAGATTAGTGGCAGGCATTGGCGTGTTCCCGGGCATGATAGCATTTATTGCCAAGCGCAGGCATGAGGACGTCAGGCCTGTCAAGGTCAACACTAGAAAATCTGCAGTCACTGAAGACCCAACACTTATATTTTTGACGACAATGGCAGTGGCAATTGTCGCTGGCCTTGTTGGAAAAGCAGTCGGAATTCCGGCAGGCGCATTGCTGTTTGCGCTCATCAGTGTGATTATTTTGAAAATGACAAAGCATAAAGCTTGGCTTCCGAAGTGGATCAAGCGATTGGCTCAAGTTCTTTCCGGGGCTTATATAGGAAGCGGCATCTTTATGGCAGACGTCTTGGAGATTCGATTTTTGGCGATCCCTGCAATAATCCTTCTTTTTGGATATTTTTGTGCGTGTTTGCTGATTGGCTGGTTCATACATAACAAGTTTGGAATGACGCTGAAGGAATCTATGCTCGCAGCAACACCCGCCGGTGCCTCGGACATGGCCTTGATAGCTTCTGATTTAGGGATTGAGGGTACAGATGTGGTCGTCCTTCAGATCATCAGAATGCTATTTGTTGTCTTAATTTTTCCTCAAGTCATTAATCTGATTGTGCTCTTAGCTGGGAGGTAAGAATATGTTTGAAGAACGTAAGCTTCGCAGCATAGATGCGGCTGAACCGCTGCTGAAGCGCTGTGGTCTTAAAGTTCCGGCCGGCGTTGATTACACCGTAGGCATATTCTCATCTTCAGAGGGAAAACTCATCGCAACAGGTTCCTTAAAAGGTGACATGATTCAGGGTTTGGCGGTTGATCCGGAGACCCAGGGAGAAGATCTTTCTGCCAAAGTGCTGACGCATTTGATTAATCATGCCATCGACGCAGGGCGCCACACACTTTATTTGTTTACTAAACCGGAGAGCGCGCAAAAACTATCGGCAGTAGGCTTTAGAATCATTGCAGAAGCCAGACCCTATGCAGCTTTAATGGAGTGGGGGACAATTGGCATCCAACATTATGTCGAAAAGCTGAAAAAACTGGCTGAGGCTGATCCCGGTGAAGCGTCTGCCGTCGTTGTCAACTGCAATCCCTTTACTTTAGGACATCAATATTTGATTGAAACTGCCGCGTCGCGCAGCCGTAAGGTCTATGTGATCGTGGTTGAGGAAGACCAGTCCGTGTTCCCGTTTGAGGATCGAATAGAGCTGGTCCGCAAAGGCACGGCGCACCTTAAGAACGTCACAGTGATCGCAGGCGGACGCTATGTGGTTTCTTCGCTGACGTTCCCTTCCTATTTCACTCGGGACAGCGAATTTGCAGCAGCCCACAGTGCTATGGACGTTGCGCTGTTCTTAAACTACATAGTGCCTGCTCTTGGCATCACCAAACGCTTTGTTGGCACAGAACCATACTCGGAAGTCACAGAGGCCTACAACCAGGCCATGAAATCCATTTTAATCCCTGCGGGTGTCAAGCTTGAAGTCATAGAGCGTAAACGCCTGAAAAGCGGTGAAGAGGACCACGCGATCAGCGCCTCACGGGTCAGACGTTACATTGCGGAAGGACGCATTGAGGACCTTAAGGATCATGTACCACACACAACCTACGAGTATCTAATTTCGAATCGAGCCTTCGACGTTGTAAAAAAACTGAGAAGTGGCGATAAATCCGCTCAAGGCTATGTGGAAGACAGCGTCACGAAACGTTGACAGAAGCCATATAGAAATCTGAGTTATCATGAAGAAGAGGTGAAGAGAATGGCAAAGATCCAAATGAAGACGCCCCTCGTTGAAATTGATGGGGACGAAATGACCAGAATGATCTGGAAAATGGTAAAAGAGGAACTGCTCGAGCCGTTTATTGATTTGAAAACGGAGTACTTCGATCTTGGTCTGGAGTATCGCGAAAACACGAAAGACCAAGTCACCGTAGATGCGGCCAACGCCATCAAGCGTCTGGGCGTCGGCGTTAAGTGCGCTACGATCACACCAAATGCAGATCGTGTCAAAGAGTACAATTTGACAGAAATGTGGAAGAGCCCAAATGGAACAATTAGAGCTATTCTTGATGGGACTGTCTTCAGAAAGCCCATCCTGGTGGATGGATTCACTTCCTTCGTGCCGACCTGGAAAGAGCCTATTACAATCGCCCGTCACGCCTATGGCGATCTCTACAAGGGCGTCGAATTCAAGGTAGAGGGTCCATGTGAAGCGGAATTGGTCATCAAAAAGCCGGATGGCACAACGGAAACTCAAACGATTCACAAGTTTAAAGGCGCTGGTGTGGTTCAGGGCATTCACAATACCAACGAATCCATCAGCAGTTTTGCTAAAGCCTGCTTCCAGTTCGCACTGGATCAGAAGCAGGATCTTCTGTTCTCAGCAAAAGATACCATTTCCAAGAAATATGACCACACCTTCAAAGATCTTTTCAACGAGATCTTTGACGCAGAGTTCAAAACAGCGTTTGAAGAGGGCGGCATTCAATACACCTACACCTTAATTGATGATGCTGTCGCAAGGATCATGCGCTCTGAAGGCGGCCTGATCTGGGCTTGTAAGAACTATGATGGCGATGTTATGTCCGACATGGTGGCAGCCGCGTTTGGCAGTCTTGCCATGATGACCTCAGTACTCGTTTCTCCTACGGGAGAATTTGAATACGAAGCAGCCCACGGCACTGTAACGCGCCACTACTATCAATATCTCAAAGGGGTTCAAACTTCTACCAATCCAATCGCGACGCTGTTCGCATGGACAGGCGGATTGAAAAAACGCGGTGAACTGGATGAGATCCCGGAACTGGTTCATTTCGCGGAGCAGCTTGAAGTGGCTTCCATTGAGACGCTTAAAAAAGGCATCATGACAAAAGATTTGATCCCGCTTTCTTCAAATCCTGATAAGCAGGAAGTGACAACAGCCGGACTGATCGCTGCCATCCGAGGGACTTTGGAGAGCATGCTCTAAACCGCCTGTCAGATTCACAACGCTTTCATTAGAAATGAAATGTAAATTTGACCTAGGTTAGTGGTTCTTAAAGGAGAAATAGTGACATGACAAATCATAGCCAATCTGCTCTGACCCTGGAAATGGTCTTAAACGCCAAGGAGCGCCGGGCTGGAGTGCAGGAACAGCTCAGAATGGAATATAGTGCTGTTGTAGTCAGTATGACTCTAAATATGCCTGGGTCCGTCAAGTACAGGCCAGAGTGGATTGGTATGCTTTATGACGCGGCGGCAGAAGTCAGACGCACCTGCCTGTGTCACAACATGGTCATCCTTGAAGAGCGGATGCTTCACGATCCTGCCGGCGCGACACTTCTTATGGCACTGCATGGCGACCCTAATGAAATAAAAGGCATTGCAGTTGCCCTTGAAGATTTAAAACCTTGGGGACGCCTTCTCGACCTGGATGTCTTCAGTGCTTCCGGTGAACAGATCAACCGTTCTTCGTTGGGCCTGTCCTCAAGAAAGTGTCTGGTATGTGAAGAAGTGGCGGCGGTGTGTGTGCGGGCCATGCGTCATGACAGAGAAGAAGTCATTGCTGCGGCTATGCAGCTTGCGAAGCGATTCTCGGATCGTGCTTCAGTGACTGAAGAGCCTGACATACCCCAGTTGGAGATCGCCAGAAAAATTGGCCAGCTGTCTCTGGAAGCCATGCTCATGGAGGTTGCGGCAACCCCTGCGCCGGGCTTGGTGGACAGGTTCAATTCAGGGGCCCATGATGACATGGATATCACGACCTTTTTAAGAAGCAGCAGCGCTTTGTCAAGTGCTATGACCGACTTGGCCCTGGCGGGGATTGAGCACGAAGGTCCATTGCCGGAGCTTCTGTCGAAAATCCGAAGGATTGGCATTCGCGCTGAACACGAGATGTATAGTGCTACCCTCGGTGTGAATACACAAAAGGGACTGCTGTTCCTGCTGGGGATTTTGACGGCGGCGTCGGGGGTTGTCCTGCGACCATCGGCAAAAGCCCTGGTTGAAAACGGTCCATTAAATCCTGAAGTGATCGCCCAGCGGGCTGCTGAAATTTGTGCGGGACTGGTTGAACGCGAGCTTGAGGTGCTGCATCACAAAAGGCCGGACAGGCAGCTGACTGCCGGTGAGCATTATTATTTGGCCCATGGATTTACCGGGGTCAGAGGCGAAATTGAGGCGGGGCTGCCATCGGTTTTTGAGGCGGGTCTGCCAAGACTTAGAGAGGCTTTGAACCAGGGCGCCTCGGACAACGATGCGCTGGTACACGCGCTCCTCGGTTTAATGACCCATACCGAAGACACCACTATTTTGCACCGGCACGACCTGGAAACGTTAAAGCACGTTCAGTCTGAGGCTGCTGAGATTCTCAGCTCAGGCGGCTATCTGACACCTGAGGGGCGCCAAATGACGGAGGCGCTGGACCGGCATTACACAAGTGCCAGGATCAGCCCGGGGGGCTCTGCGGATCTTCTCGCTGTGACCTGGTTTCTTCACCGCATGGCAGAGATGTTTTCTGCCGATGGTCAAATAACGCCAAAGTCATAACATCTATTGCACTGATTCAATGTACTGCAGAGGTTCAATTTTAAGCTGCAGTTGAAAAGGAGGAAATATTGTGTCCAAATTTCAACCAATGGTTCAGGCAAAAACCTTAGAAGTTGCTGATGAGAAGTTTTTATACTATGACATCAACGAACTGGAAGCCATGGGAATGGGCAAGGTCAGCCAGCTCCCCTATTCCATTAAGGTACTTCTCGAAGCAGCGATTCGCAATTATGATGAATTTGCAACGACTAAAGAGCATGTGATGCAAATAGCGAAATGGGCGGAAGGCTATGGCAAAGGCCAGGAAATTCCTTTCCAGCCGGCTCGAATTGTTCTACAGGATTTTACAGGTGTTCCTGTTGTCGTCGATCTTGCGGCTATGAGATCCTTCGTCGCAAGAATGGGGCAGGATCCTACTGTGGTTAATCCGCTTATTCCGGTCGACTTAGTCATTGACCACTCTGTAATGGTAGACTATTTTGGTTCGGATGAGGCCATGGACTTAAACACGGAGCTTGAATTCCAGCGCAATGACGAGCGCTACAAGTTCTTGAAATGGGCACAAAAATCATTTAAGAACTTTAAGGCGGTACCGCCTGCTTCCGGTATCATTCACCAGGTCAATCTTGAGTACCTCGCGACTGGGGTGTTTAAGAAGGAAACGGCTGAAGGTGTGGTCGTCTATCCTGACTCTCTGGTTGGTACGGACTCACACACTACTCAGATCAACGGCCTTGGGGTTGTGGGCTGGGGTGTTGGCGGCATTGAGGCGGAAGCCTGCATGCTCGGTCAGCCGCTCTTCTTTGTTACACCTGAAGTGGTCGGTGTCAAACTGACCGGGAAACTTCCTGAAGGCGTCAACGCAACGGATCTTGCCTTGACTGTGACAGAGATGCTTAGAAAACATAAAGTTGTAGATAAATTCGTCGAATTCTATGGCGAAGGCGTCCATGGCATGAGTTTGCCGGACCGTGCAACAGTGGCCAACATGTCTCCGGAATATGGCGCAACCATGGGCTATTTCCCTGTAGATGATGAAACCATGAATTATATGCTTCAGACGGGCAGAGATGAGAAACTGGTGGAACTGTGCCGCGCTTATTACAAAGCTCAGGGAATGTACAGTGTTCCCGGCGAGGCTGAGAAAGTTTATACTACAAAGCTTGAGCTGGACCTTTCAAAGGTGGAGCCTTCTCTTGCAGGACCAAAGCGTCCTCAGGACCGCGTGCCGCTCAGCGCCATGAAAGAGACTTTCAAAAAGGCGTTGTCAGCACCGGTTGCAGAGAGGGGTTTTGCCCTGGATGAGGCAGCTGCTTCTAAAACTGTGGACATAAATTGGGAAGATGGTACAGTTGAAACGCTGCGTGCGGGCTCTGTTGCCATTGCGTCCATTACAAGCTGTACGAATACATCGAATCCAAGTGTCATGCTGGGTGCCGGACTTGTGGCAAAAAAAGCTGTCGCTATGGGTCTTAAGCCTCCTAAATATGTAAAAACCAGCCTGACGCCGGGTTCACGCGTCGTTACCGAATATCTGATTGCCGGTGGCGTCATGGAGGATTTGAAAAAGATTGGCTTCCACGTCACAGGCTATGGCTGCGGAACTTGTATTGGCAACTCCGGGCCGCTTCCGGCACCTGTCGCCAAGGCAGTCGACGAGCATGACATGACGGTCGCTGCGGTCGTCAGTGCCAACAGAAACTTTGAAGGCCGTGTCCATGCTCAAGTTAAAGCCAACTTCCTGGCGTCTCCTATGCTGGTCGTCGTTTATGCGCTGGCTGGACGCGTAGATCTGGATTTCGCGACTGAGCCGGTGGCTTATAATGATAAGAATGAACCGGTCTACTTCAAGGATCTCTGGCCAACCAATGCTGAGATTCATGACCTGGTTAAGAAAACTGTCACGTCTGAAATGTTTAAATCCAGCTACGAAAAGATTTACAGCGCGAATCCACAATGGGATGCGGTTGAAGTTGAAGAGAAAGCGCTTTACAGCTGGGATCCAAAATCCACTTATGTTCAGGAGCCGCCTTATTTTGAAGGCATGAAACCTGAAGTGGATGATATCAAGCCTATTGATAATGCTACAGTGCTCGGTGTCTTTGGCGACTCCATCACCACAGACCACTTATCACCGGCTGGCAATATTGGAGTCAACAGCCCAGCGGGGCAGTATCTGATTGCAAACGGTGTTGAGAAAGCAGACTTTAACTCCTACGGCGCCCGCCGAGGCAATCATGAAGTCATGATGCGCGGTACGCTTGCCAATATTCGAATCCGAAACATTTTGGCGAATGGGAAAGAGGGCGGCTATACAACTTGCTTCATGAACAATGAAGTCATGCCAATCTACGATGCAGCTATGATTTACCAAGCGGATGGCAGAAACCTGATCATTCTTGCTGGTAAGGAATACGGCACCGGCAGCTCCCGTGACTGGGCGGCAAAAGGGGTTTATCTCCTAGGTGTGAAGGCAGTTATTGCTGAAAGCTATGAAAGAATCCACAGAAGCAATCTGATTGGCATGGGTGTGCTCCCGCTCCAATTTGTTGAGGGTGAAAGCCGTGAAAGCCTCGGACTTACCGGGGAAGAGACCTTCTCTATTGCAGGCCTTTCCAATGATCTGAAGCCTAGGGCGCTGGTCGATGTGACAGCGGTTGCCAAGGATGGAACGTCTAAGACCTTCAAGGTTCAAAGCAGAATAGACAGTTTGGTGGAAATTGACTACTATCGCAACGGCGGAATCTTGCAGAAGGTTTTGAGGGATATGACGAAGTAATTTCTAATGGAACGAAAAAAGGAAGAAACTCGGAGTCGATAGGTTAAAGCCGCAGACACCGAGTTTCTTCTCGCGAGACTCAAAGATGAGAAACTTGGTGTCAGACACCCAGTTTCAGTTTGGAGGATCAGCCCATGAAAATCATTCGGGACAGCAGTCATTTGTCCGGGGATGCCGCCAAGCTCGCACAGTGGATTAAAGAAGCCCGCCATATCGTCTTTTTTGGAGGCGCGGGGGTGTCCACAGAGAGCGGCGTGCCGGACTTCAGAAGTGAAAAAGGCCTGTATCAAGCGGTGGAAGCTTATGGGTATCCCCCAGAAACAATTTTAAGCCGCTCGTTTTTTTTACAGCATCCTGAGGTGTTCTTTAAATATTACTTTGAACAGATTCTCTACCCGGATGCCCTGCCTAACCGGGCCCATACGGCGTTGGCAGAGCTGGAAAGCCGCGGTTTGGATGTCACGGTCGTCACCCAGAACATAGACGGACTCCATCAGCTTGGAGGCAGCAAAGCCGTGATCGAGCTTCACGGAACAGTGCACGAGAACTACTGTGTGCGCTGTGGAGAGCGGTATGACCTCGGCTTTATCCTTGCAGCTCAGGGCGCCATTCCTAAATGCCTGAAATGTCATGGCACCGTTCGGCCGGATGTGGTGCTGTATGAAGAACCGTTAAAGGGTGAAGTGATCCAGGCAGCCGCAGAGGCGGTGGATCAGGCGGATCTGCTGATTGTAGGCGGAACCTCCCTGGTAGTTTATCCGGCGGCGGGACTCGTCAGGGGCTACTCAGGCGGACGGCTGGTGCTCGTCAACAAGAGTACGACTCCGCTGGACAACAAGGCGGATTTGGTCATACAGGACAATGTGGCTGTGGTCTTGGATGACGTTGCAGCTTTGTGTTTTGTTGAGGAATGAAACCATCGGCAAAAAAATAAATAGCAGGGTCTCTTTAGCTCGCACGCGCATGGATTAGCGCAGGCTGATAGAGGCTCTGCTTTTTTGTGATTTAGGAGGCGTTTTCGGTGAGCGTACCGGATGCGCCCGGGCGCTGTACGAGAAGGACGCCAGTGGCCACCAGGAGAATGCCGACGACTTTCAAAATTCCAAGGGCTTCACCAAAGACAAAATAACCCAGAAGTGCTGCGACAACCGGTTCCAGAGTGGTGATCAGAGCGGCGCGGCCGGCTTCCAGGGACTGGACGGCCCGGGTATAGAGGAGAAACGGGACCACCGTGCAGAGAAGCGCGAGGGACAGACCGGGAAGCAGGACTGCCGGTTGAACAGAAATCTCTGCGAAGAATACCGGCGGAACTATAAACAGGATGCCTATGGAAGCAACTATAAAGGTGTAAGTGGTAACCGTCGCTGAAGAATACTTGGCGAGGGCTAGCTTGCTGAAAATACTGTAGAGGGCAAAGGTCAGGCCGGAACAGAGTCCTGTGAGGATGCCGGTGAAGGGGACTTTGTCCAGTGGCTGGCCTATCAGGCCGGTGACCAATGCACAGCCGGACAGGGTCAGGAGCAGCGCAGTCCATTTCGAGGTTGTCAGAGGTTCCTTGAAAAACAGCCTGGAGAGCAGGACGACAAAAATGGGGCAGGTATAGAGCAGGGTCACGCTGACGGAAATATTGGTGAGCTGCATGGTGGTGAAGAAGAAATAGTTGAAGACCAGAAAACTCAGGAGGCCGGTGCCGGCGAAGTACTTCAGATCCTTGAATCTGACGCGCAGGACAGACCGGTCTTTAATGAGCCAGTAAAGGGTCAGGAACACGCCTGAAAAGACTGCGCGCAGGGAGACAATTTCCAGGGCGGTGACGCCGGCTCGGTTGAGGAAGGTGCCAAACAGGCCAATCAGACCCCAAAGAAAGGCAGCGGCGGCGACGAAGATAACGGGTTTGTTTAAGGTCATGGAGGAACCTCCTGAGGGTTTGAGTAAATTTCACGGTGTCACTGGTTTAAGTATGTCAAAAGCAGACGAATTTGGCAAGGGGCGGGACGGGCGCGTCTCCCTGGGGTGATGGATGCGACGGGGGAGAAGGGTGGTGGACACTGGCGGGATTGGGTCACCATCGGCAAAAAAAAAACAAAACCGTGGAAGTGTGGCGATTTTGACGCCAGCTTCCACGGTTTTCTGAACTCTAAACAAGCGGGGACTTGTCTTGTATTTCTAGTATAACGCTCTGATAGCGTCGTAATTCAAGTTTTCGTTCAATACGCTGGCGATCTTGCCATCCTGGGTGCAGACGACGCTTGGGAAAGTCTCAATGCCAAGGCGCTTTGCAATGCCCTGGGACTTGTAGCAGTCGACTTTGACCAGCTGGATCGCGCCGCCAAGCTCTTGCTCGACGCGCTCAACGACCGGAAGAAGCGCTCTGGATTCCTGGTCAACGGCATTGTAAACGTAGATCAGGCTTGGCTTTTCCTTTTGCATGATGTAGTTTTCAAACGTCTCGGACTCCGCTATATATTTCTCTGCTGCGACGGCCGCGACTGCGCCATCACCCACAGAAGTCGCGACTTGACGGAGCCATTTGTCTCTGACGTCGCCGCAGGCGAAGACACCTTCAATGTTGGTCTCCATCATTTCATTTGTTGGGATGTAACCACGCGGGGTCAAATTGATCTGACCTTTGAAAATTTCCGTGTTTGGAATATAGCCAATAAACTCGAAGCAGTTGTCGCATTCTACCGGAATGAGCTCATTCGTCTTGACGTTTTTGAGGACGACGCGCTCCAGGTGGTCTTCGCCTTCAAAACCTTCGACAACTGAATTCCAGACGAAATCCATCTTAGGGTTTTTGAGCGCTGCTTCTTTAGCGATCTCGTTACAGTCCATGATGCCCTTGTCGTGCATGACGGAGACCGTCACTTTTCGGGCAAACTTAGTCAGGAACATGCCTTCTTCAATAGCTGCGTCGCCGGAACCTATGACGACCACGTGCTTGTTTTCGTTGGCAGCCGCGTCGCAAGTGGCGCAGAAGGAGATGCCTTTGTCATAAAGATATTTTTCTTCATCTCTTCCGCCGGTCGTACGTGGACGGCCGCCGGTTGAGATGATGACAGATTTCGCGATAAATTTGTTTCTGAAAGTCTCGACGACTTTTTCTTCGCCTTCGAGATCGACACTCTGAACGAGAACACCTTTGAACTTGACGCCAAGATTCTGCGCCTGTTTTTTCATGAGGTTGGTGATCTCTTCGCCTTTTGGCTTATCAGGGAAACCTGGGTAGTTCTCAATTTCGTTGGTATAAGTTGCAAGACCACCGACGAGACTCTTCTCGATCAACAGTGTATTCAAACGTGCGCGGCCCGCGTAAATGGCGGCTGTCAGACCCGCAGGACCTGCACCTATAATGACGACGTCATAATGCTCTACTGCTTTTTCTCTAGCCAACGTGTTTCACCCCTACATAAAGTATTTGACGAGAAGCTTGCTGCCGGCGACTGCGCCAACGAACATAAAGACTGCGAAGACCCAGCCGGACAGGGACAACGAGGCGATCCCGCCGTAAAGTGCGCCTATGTTGCAGCCAAAGGAAAGTCTTGCGCCGTAGCCCATAAGGAGTCCGCCGATGGTCGCTGCAACAATCTGCTTTTTATTTTTGATCTTCTTGATTTTAAATTGTGACGCGAACAACGTAGCAAGCAATGCGCCCACGATGATACCCATATTTCTGTAAGAGCCCGGATCATTTAGAATACCGCTGTTAAGCGTATTCTGCGCGCCTTGGCTGCTGAAATAGTACCACTTGTCGACACTGCCGCCGAAGGCTTCGTAGATCCATGCGCCCCAGTTAGCAAAGACGCCTGAGACACCCCATGGCTCGCCGGTGGATGCCAGCGTCGCAATCTGAAGGATGGACAGCAGGACTGCGCCGGTAACATAGGAATAGGCATTTTTGAACCACATTTGATAAAATTCAGTTTGGGTAATTTTATCGAAAAACTTTTTGGAACCTTCCAAAGACTACACCTCCTGGAGGAATGACGGGCAGCGCTTTTTTGGCTGCCTGCCAACATTCAACTATCTTTATCTCGATTTTTCGATGATGACTTCCCACTCGCCGTCATCCACTTCTTCGAGCTCGCAGTTGTAGCCTTCTTTGTTGGCCCATTCCGGAACGTTTTTCATAGCGCATGAGTGGTCGATCTGGACGATCATGACATCGCCAATTTCAAGTTCCGCGATTTTGTTCTGGCATTTGATGAGAGGTACCGGACACGCTTCGCCCATGCAGTCGAGAATAACTTCTTTCATATGTATAACCTCCTGAAATTTTATTTTAGTTTTTTTGTGATTTCGTTTTTAGTAAAGGATTTTAAAATGACTTTGTGATTTAACGGTGTGAATGATTGCGCTTTTGTTTATGAGGTTCGAAATGAGAGCGCCGCGTTAGTGCGCTGCGCCGCCACCGCCGCGCCGTTTTTCATAAACTGCCGCGATGATGTAAATGATGGCAATCAGGGTCAGCTGTGCTGCCACTGCGCCGAACCAGCCTAAGTAATCCGGAAGGAATACTTTTGGTCCATTGCTGATGAAGTTGAGCTTCCACCAGCCAAAATGATTGGCGCCGAGCAAGGAGCCTACGATAAAGAAGACAAGTGAAATCATGTTCATATGGAACATTTCGCCGACGCGCATCAGAGTTCCTGACGCACAGCCGCCTGCGATAACCATGCCCGTACCGAACATGATCGCGCCAACAGCGGTCGCGCCGCTGATAGGGACAACGTAGCTCATTCCCGGAATGGCAAGGCCTTTAACGGCATAACCATATTTAATGGCAGTGAAGCCTATGGTCGTGAGTGAAAATGCAATCAGTACAGCGCGCGTTATTGAAGTGCCGCCTGTCAGATATGGATCCCGCATGGATGCGGTGAAACAAAATCTTGCTTTCTGAAGAACGAATCCGAAAGCGATGCCGGTGATCCAGAAGATCGCGGCGTTGGCAGAGCGAGTTGAAGCGAAGATTCCGACCGCTATTATCAGTACCACGACTGCGAGTGCAATGGGCAGCTGATTCTTCTTGGGCTTGCGTGTGGTGCCTGCCCTGGATGAACTGCGGCGGATGCTGGTCCCTTCAGACATGAGCATTCCTCCTGTGTTGTTTGTGACGTGTTTAACAATCTCCCTTGACAAAATTGTATCACAGTGTGCGTGGGTTCCGTGCATATAGAAAAATGATGCTACATTGAAAAAACTTATAGCGTTATTAGCAACACTGATGTTAATATGAGGATGAAGATCGTGTATTGTTTGTCAAAGTTTTGTGGGCATGACCATCGGCAGCTGTCACTGGCACTGCCAGACGGGTCTGATGTCAAATAAAATACAAGCTGTCATAAGGAGACGATGGGCTTTGCATATTGAAATGCTTCAGCATTTTCAGCAAGTGGTGGACGCTAAAAGTATCTCGAAGGTGGCGAATGAGACGCATATTTCTCAATCCGCCCTCAGTCAGATGATTCAGAAGATGGAGGATTCTCTGGGCTACAAGCTGCTGGAACGCAGCAACCGGGGGGTAGAGCCAACAGAAATGGGCAGGATTGTTTTGAAATACTCGAATAACATCATCAAGTCCTTTGAGAAGATGCAGAGGGAAATGCGGGATTTGGAGAAGCGCACGCACACGATCCGCATCAACGCGGACAAGTCGCTGGTGAATTATTCGCTGCCCTGCGCGCTGTATAAGATTAAGCGGCGGTTTCCCAACAATAAGTATGAGCTGTATTCGAGCACGACGGATGACATTGTGAAGGAAGTTCGCAATGATTTGTGTGATATGGGCGTGACGAATGAACGGCCGGTGGCGGAGGATCTTGAGATCAGGAAGATTGGGCGTGAAAAGGTGGTGCTGGTGGCGTCGAAGAGCTTCGGGATTCCGGACGCGATCGAGATTGAGCAGCTGCTGCAGTACGACCTGATTGCCCTGGCAGATTCGCGCTATATCATTGGGCCGCTCAAGGCAGAGCTCAAGAAGAGCGGATTTACTGAAAACGACCTCAGCATTTTGTTTGAGGTTGACGCCGTGAGCGCGGTGAAATCGTCTATTCACAATCATTACGGCATAGCGTTTCTGCCGTACAGCGCGGTCAAGAAGGAGCTCTATACCGGGGATTACAAGATGGTCGCAATCAAGAACGTCGAGCTCTATCACGATATCTATATCATCAACAAGCAGCAGGCGTTTATGTCCAGCGCCAGCTGCGAGACCGTGGACTGCTTTATGGAGATGGGCGAAGACTCGTTTTGTTAGGTTTTTGGGGACGGGAATGTTACAGAAATGTTACGGTGCCTGACACCGAGTTGAACTTGGTGTCAGACACCAAGTTGAAAGTTGTCCGCGTCACCAAAGCACTTTTTTAACAAAGAAAAAGCACCCTCTTCGGTGAGGGTGCTGGCTTACCTTATTTCAGAGGTAATGTGTCGCATTTATCCTATGATCCGTTTAGTCACAGTAATTTCCCAAACGCCGTTCATGACCTCGTCTGAGTCGACGCTAATATGCTCACTTCCAAACCTGTCTATGACGGATTCAGGAACACAGGAGTGGTCTGTGACCAGGATGACAGAGTCGCCGGGGACCATGGTTTTAAGCGCGCGCTCGAGCTTGATCAGCGGCACCGGGCATATATCTCCAAAACAGTCTATTTTACCGTCAATGGGCATAATCGAATCACCTCAAATCCCATTATATCAAATGAAACTGCGCTTGTCGTGCTTTGAAGCAAAATGTAATCGGTGCTCTGCCGGGACCCTCGACACAGAAAGGAACAGGCTTATGAACGTGCCATTTAATCGAATAAAAGCAACCTGGCCGATGGTCGAGGCACTCACAAAAAGCCTTGGCAGCAGCGTTGGCTTTGAACCGGCGCTCAGCCACTGGTCAGGGGATGGGCCTTACACCCAACTGGTTTTAGAGAAGCTCAGCGGCCTGATTCCAGACTCGATGCTCCTGATGACCACCAGCGCCAGCCAGGCCCTGGAAATGGCAGTCGCGCTCAGCGGCATTGGACCAGGAGATGAAGTGATCCTGCCCTCCTATACTTACGCGTCCTGTGCCAACGCAATTTTAAGTGTGGGCGCCACGCCCGTCTTTGCGGCGGTAACCCCGGAAACCCTCTGCCTGGATCCCAATAGCGTTGAACGTCTCCTCTCGCCCAAAGTCAAAGCGGTCATGCCGGTTCATTACGGCGGAGTTCCCGCGGATCTGGGGGCGCTGATGGCCCTCTGCCAAGCCCATGAGCTGACCTTGATCGAGGACGCTGCCCAGGCCATTGGCAGCACCTGGCACGGCCGAGCCCTCGGGAGCATTGGCGATTTTGGCGCCATCTCCTTTCACGATACCAAAAACCTCACCTCAGGCGAAGGCGGCCTCCTCCTGGTCAACGCCTCAAAGCAGGCCAAATGGGACCAGGCGCAGATCTACCACCAGAAAGGGACGGACCGTCTTCAGTTTCTAAAGGGTCAGCGCGACCGCTACGAATGGGTGGGCCCAGGCGTGAGCGCCAGCCCCTCTGAGCTGCTCATGGCACTGCTGTCCCCGCAGCTGGACGACCTCGAGGCCATCAACGGAAGGCGCAGAGCCATTGTCAGGCGTTATGAAGCGGTTCTGGGTGCGACATCAGTCCCTGAGATCCTGAGCTTCACGAAAGATGACCCAAGTGGCAACGGTCACCTGTTCTTCGTTCGCTTCCGCGCATCCGCCGTGGCAGGCGCTTTCATGGCCTTCATGCAGTCCCGCGGCATCGACGTCAGAACCCATTATCAGCCGCTGCACGCCTCACCCCACGGCCGCGCCTTCAGATGCGACCCGGCACTTTTCTCGGGGCTAGACAGCGACCTTGGCAAATGCGTGGTCCGGCTGCCCCTGTCCCAACACTTGGAAGATTCCGAAATCGATTATGTCTGCGAGGTTTTGAAGGATGCGCTTATCCATAGTCATACCGGTCTATAATTCAGCGCCCGTCCTGCCGCGGCTGACCACTGAGATCTTCGGCAATCTTTTGCCCGCCAAGGATTCAGAGCTTTCTGCCGATGGTTCCTTTACCCTCGAACTCCTCCTGGTGGACGACGGCAGCACCGACGGCAGCTTTGAAGTGATCCGCGCGTTGGCCGCCAGAGACGCGCGGATTCGCGGATTTCGCCTGTCAAAAAACTATGGCCAGCAAAATGCCACCCTGTGCGGCCTGCGCCACGCTACTGGAGACCTGATCGCGACCATGGACGACGACCTTCAGCATCCGGCGGCCTCATTAAAAGACATGATCCGCCAATTGTTGGCCGAAAATCAAGACATAGTCTACGGCATCTACCCCTACAAGGGAGAGCGGATCCGAACACTAGGCTCCTCCCTCAGGGACTGGCTGTTCAACACCCAGATTGGAAAGCCTGAAAACGTCGAGATCAGTTCTTTTAGGGTTATGCGTCGCGGGCTTAGGGACCGGATTGTCGAAACACAGTATCGCTTCGCCTACATTTCTGCCCTGGTGATCAAAGAGACTTTGATGATTGGGAATCATCCCGTTGAACGGCAGCCTCGGGCGGCCGGCCGGTCTGGCTATACCTTTGCGTCGCTGTGCGCGCTGTATTTCAGGACGTGGCTGTATTATGGGCGCCGCTCTCTCATGCCTGAGGGTTTGAAACGCAGGGCGGCCTACGCCCTGGTGGAGGAGACGCCGGTAATAGTCCAATCGGAGGGTTCCGACTTGAGACCTGAAAGTCGACGCTGCAGCAAGAAGCTGATGCTGCTTGGCGCGGGGAAGCTTCAGGTCAACGCAGTGAAACGCGCCCAGGAGCTGGGGTATGGGGTGGTGGCGGTGGACTGGGAACCATCGGCACCCGCAAAAAAGATTTCTGACGAAGAAGGCTTAGCCGATGTTTTCGACACCGACGCCTGCCTGGAACTGGCTCGCAAGTTTTCTGCCGATGGGGTGATGACCACGGGGACGGACCAGCCGGTGCTCACCGCGGCCAAAGTCGCGCGGGAGATGGGGCTGCCGTCGCTGATCAGCGTGAACACCGCTCTGGGGGCGACCCACAAGGGCGTGATGAAGCGGAGGCTCGACACCTGCGGGATCCCGACGGCGCCCTACACCTTATGGCACCCCTCAGATGGTCTGGAGGTCCTTGAAGCCTTGATGCCCGGGGTTGTCAAACCGGTGGATTCCCAGGGCCAGCGCGGCATTTTCCGGGTAAACTCTCCGGAAGAGGCTGCGGCGCGCTTTGAGGAGGTGCTCAGGTATTCCAGGGACGAACGGATCCTCGTTGAAAAATTTATTTCCGGCGATGAGGTCACTTTTTCCGGCTGGGTCCGGGATGGGAAGCTGTACCCGCTCGCTTTGACGGACCGTGTAACGTTCGCGGAGCAGGAGCGCATTGGCATTTGCGTCGCCCATGAGTTCCCCACGAAACACTTCGAGACTCATGCCGATGAGGTGCTGGCGCTTTCCAAGCGCATTGTCGAAGCCTTTGACATTTTTAATGGACCGGTGTATATCCAGTATCTGCTGGGTGAAACGACTGTGGTGAACGAGCTGGCGTGCCGGATTGGCGGCGCCTACGAGGACATCTGGATGCCTGAATTGACGGGCTGCGACTGGCTGCGCTGGATGATTGAAGGCGCGCTGGGAGAAACCTCGAACTTCAGTGCTCTTGAGGCCTACGACTGGAAAAAGGTCGGGCGTCGATTGTCCGCACAGCTGTTTTTTTCTGAGCCGGGGACGGTCAGGCGGCTCAGTGCGCAGCCAACGGCTGCCTGCCTGGATTATGGGTTTCATTATGAAGAAGGGCAGACTATTGGGGGCATTGCCAATGCAACCCAGCGGGCGGGCTATTTTGTGGTGACCTCTGAAGATGAGGCGGGCCTGGATGCGGCCGTGGCGGACATGTTTGCCCGGATGTCCATTGAGATGGAGGGTGCTGAGGGTAACGCGTTGTTGGTGCGGAAGCGGCGATGATGTAAGTACATGGAAGGAAAAAGGCAGAACAGCGGCCGCCGGCCGCTGTTCTGCCTTTTTTTGAAACTCGGTGTCTGACACCGAGTTTCCTCCGTAAATCACTTCAATTCATACACCGTCGTATACCACTCCGGCGTGTGGATATAACGTACGATTCGGACACTGTAAGTGTCATCCCGGAAGCGAAGCAATTCACGGCCTCGTTCTGCGAGGAGGGTTTCAAGCTCCGGCAGCCATTTTGAGACATCACCATAGAGGATGTTCCACTTCGGGTTTCTGGCGATATAGGCCAGTTCATCCGTCAGAATAATATAGCGAATGCCCCGGGTTTCGATATAATCAGTTAAGGTCAGGTTGCTTTCTTCCAGAAACTCTAAGTTGCGGTAGTCCAGCAGTTCGCCGGGGCCGAAGGCATACTCGGTGTTGAGGTTGCCCAGAACCTTGGAACCATTGGGAATGACTGTTTTGATCTGGTTCAGATATCCGTTGTAATCATCCTCTGCCGTCTTCATGACTTCCTTGGCGGTGCCGTAGACAGAACAAGCAATCATGAGGATCAGCAGCCCATAGTGCCAAGGGATGCCAGCTAAGTTTAGGTTTTTCAATTTTGTCTTTGAACTGAATGTTATAACCTGCCCTGCTTTTTCTAGGGAGGCGGTCAGAATCAAAATCACCCATGGAAAGGCAAACAGGATCGAGGTGGGATTAAAACGGCCAATAGCCAGCAAAGCGGCATTTAACACGAGAATCGCTGTGAATCCAACATAGGAGGCACGTTTGTGCTTCGACAGAAGGTCTATGAGGATAATAACCGGCAGCGCAGTGAGCCACGGGAGAATGTTGGCGTTATAGTAGGTGGCGCTGATTCTGTGATAAAGCTTGAGGTAAAAGTCCCTGAAATTTTCGAGGCGGCTGGCGGCGTCCGCGGTGACCTCGAGGGTGTCGCCATAGCTGAGATAGTTCGTAAAAAAGTGGGGATCCAGAGCAAGACTGGCTGCTATGATCAGGAACAGGGAGAGGGTGTGGGTGAGGATGACCATCGGCAGAGCCCTTCTTTTTAGGATGAGGATGATAAAAAACAGGATCCCGGCGGCAATGAAGCCGTTGGGATGCAGCCAGAGCCCGGCCGCGCTGATGGCGGCACCGGTCCACGGACGGTCTGCGAGCAGGCGCTCCAGGGCCAGAAGCATGAAAAAGAGAACGACGATTTCCTGACGGGCAGTGTGGCTGGCGTAGACGAATTGCGACGACGCGCCGAGGAGGAGAGCGCCCAGGGAGGCGGTCTGAGCGGAAATGTCGAGGCGGATCAGGACTCGGCGAAAGGTGATCAGGGTCAGGATGCCGAAGCAAAGGGACATGAGCCGCACAGACAAAATGGAATAGCCCAGAGTGAGGATCCAGGGCATTTGAAGTGTGTGAAATAATAGTTTGATGGCGTGGGGATTGCGTGGATAGAGGTCGAAAAACGGCTCTGTAACCTGGAATGATTTGAGGGTCATCATTTGGCGGGTCAGGCCGCTGAGCCAGCTTTCGTCTGAATGAACGAAGGGGAAACGCGTCAGCCATAGGAGGCTGAAGAAGGTGTAAATGGCGATCAGGATGAAAAACCAGTGCTTTCGGAGAAATGGCATTTGACGCCTCCCTTCATTTTGTACTCAAAATGTACTCAAAAAGCCCGCTTACATTATAGCATAATGACAAGTCCTTAACGAACTATGATAATTCACTATGCAGTATAAGCAGATCTAATATCTAAACGCCTTGACCTTAAGGTATAATGATAGCAGATTCGTTTGTAAAATAATTAACAATCATTTGGCGTGTTTGACATGTCTCCCTTAAAGGCACGACTCACGCAGGAGGGTATTATGCAGAAACGAACGAAAAAATGGCTGCTCAGTTTGGTACTTGTATTGATGCTGGGCGCGTTGGCCGCTTGCGCGGGCAGCACGGCCTATACGGAATCTCAGAACATTGTCGAAGCTTCGGCGCTGGCTGACCTGATGGCTCAGGAAGGTGTCGTTGTGGTGGACGCTCGGGCTGCCGAGGATTACAACAAAGGTCACCTCAAAGGCGCGGTCAATCTGTCACCGGATGAGCTGAACGGCCAGGGTACCGTAGCAGGAATGCTGGGCACGCCTCAGCAATTCAACCGCGTCATGAGCAAGAGTGGGATCTCACCTGAGTCCACAGTCATTGTTTATGACGGGAATGACGGAATCTTCGCCTCCAGACTCTGGTGGGCCATGAAGATTTTCGGCCATGAGAATGTTAAAGTTGTCAACGGTGGGGCCTCTGCCATTGTCAACGCAGGACTTGAGATCAGCGGCGACGCGACTCAGATTGTCAGCGCTTCCTACAGCTCAAAGGCTCAGGATTCATCCTTGATCGCGACTATTGAGGACGTCAAGGACGCTGTGGTAAACGGAACTGCGACGATTATTGACGTCAGAACGCCGGCGGAATTTGATGAAGGCGCGATTCCTACCGCTATTCTATACCCGCACACTCAAAACCTCTATTCTGATGGCACTTTTAAATCAGCCAGAGATATCTACCTGAACTATAAGGATCTCGGACTTGAAAAAGATGCACCAATTCTTCTCTATTGCAAGTCATCCGTTCGCGCGACACAAACCATGCTTCTTCTTAAAGAAGCGGGTTACAGCAATGTCAAAGTGTATGACGGCGCTTGGCTCGAGTGGAGCGTTTCAGGAGAAGAGACAACATCACCGGCAGGGCCTGTCGAAGCAACTGTACAAGACGCTTCTTAAGGATAGAAAGAGCAACAAACAGTACATACAATTAGGGGGATAAACATGAAAAATCGTTTTAAATGGTTGTCATTGCTCATGATTTTGGTACTTGCCATCAGTGCGAGCGCTTGCTCAAAGCCTGTTGAAGCTCAGGCTCCAATGGAGGCAGCTCCAACGGAAACACCTGCAGAAGCACCGGCAGAAGCTGATGTCGTCGGCGATCTGGTCAATGGCTATTTTGCTAACATGCCTGCTGATGTCTACAAGATTTCAGACAAGGATTTCGTAGCGGCAGTCGCTGCTGGCACTGATGCATTCATTCTCGACATTCGTTCTGCTGAAGACTATGGCAAAGGCCACGTCAAGGGTGCTGTCAACGCGCCTTGGGGTCCTGCAATCGCAGAAAACCTCAAATTCATCCCTGCTGATAAGACAGTTTATGTCTACTGCTATACAGGCCAAACTGCTGGCCAAGCGGTCAACACGCTGAATGTTGCCGGCTTTGACGCAAAGAGCGTTCACCTTGGCTGGAACATGGGCATTTCCAAAGTAGAAGGCGTTGCTGACATCACTGAAACGACCGCTAACGCGTTCCCAACAGTTGAAGCAGCTATCGATCCTGCAGTCCAGGCTGCTATGGATGCTTACTACGGCGGTCTTGCTGCTGTGAAAGAAACGAAGTACGCTAACTACAAAGTTTCTGAAGATGAACTCAAAGCTATGGTCGATGCGGCTGACGAGAGCATTTACATCCTCGACGTCCGTAAAGCTGAAGACTTTGCTAAAGGCCACATTGCCGGCGCAGAGAACCTTCCTTTCGGCAAGGGCATGGAAGCAGGCTTCGCTGCACTTCCAATGGATAAAACTGTAGTCGTCTACTGCTATACTGGCCAAACCGCTGGCCAAGCTGTTGCAGGCATGAGACTTCTCGGCGTTGACGCTGTGTCCCTGAATGGCGGCGCAGGCATGGAAGCTAACCAGCCTATGGGTTGGGTTAACAAAGGTTTTGAGTTAGTAACAAACTAAGACATGCATAAATAAAAGCGGCACCACACAGAAGAGAGCTCACTCTGATATGCTATCCGTCAAGAGGACAATGAAATAAAACAAAAGATTTCATAGAACAGCGGCTCGTGTTTTAACCGCAGATTGAAAATAATTTCTAACGAAATCGTTTTCAACCTGCGGTTTTTTTATG
>Ga0302241_1000090_pt1 | contig 101065 bp, 98 predicted proteins | sample AAG_UR_Arg_MG_FD_193532 | JGI IMG/M metagenome (GOLD analysis project Ga0302241, IMG submission 193532) | Enriched activated sludge microbial communities from anaerobic digester in WTTP, New Holstein, Wisconsin, United States - AAG_UR_Arg | ecosystem: Engineered > Bioreactor > Anaerobic >... | reverse complement strand
GACCTGAGTTTCATCTCGGAAATTTTTTGGAGTCCTACTTACATACCAACGCGAACCGCCTACAGAATCTACAGCACTTTTGGCAATCCTAACGTTGCCGGGGACTGGTTCGCCGCGCTGTTCCTGATTGGACTTTTCTGGATCAGCCATTCCACCGGCGAAAAAAGAAAGACCTACATAACTGGAAGTCTTCTGTATCTGCTGGCGACACTGCTCACCGGGTCAAAAGGCGCTGTTCTGGGTCTGGAGCTCGGCCTGATTGCCTATGGCCTCTTCAGCGGCAGCCGACTGGGGCGTCTCAGTGCCTTACTATCCTCTGCGGGGCTTCTGATCCTGGCACTGGTCATGCCTGAGGTCAACCATTTGACCAACTCAAGATCCGCCCTATGGCTCGAAGCCATAAACCTGATTCAATTCAAACCTGTCTTTGGATGGGGACTCCTCGGATTTTTCAGACAGACTGGTGAGATCCACGCCCACAATCTCTGGCTCTCCGTGACGGTTATGCTGGGGGTCGGAGGCTTGATTGTCTCCTCAATCATTCTGTCACACAGCCTGCACCTGGCTTTCGTCCTGAAAAAAGCCGGCAATCACCTCGCACCGCTACTGACTGGACTGCTGGTGCTCATGCTGGGCCACAGTCTGTTCGACTTTACTGTCATGACACCTCAGGGCGGCATGCTGTTTTTCAGCATAGTTGGAATCATGAGTGCCTTAGCCCTCGAGCACGAATTCTATTACAGTGTGGATCCGGAATCTATGGCCAATTTGAAAGAGGACCTCAGATGGCAAATTGCCGGACACCCCACCAAACTGATTAAGTAAGCGTTGAATAAAGTTGTTCAAACTAAAAAGGTGTGGAAGCGGGGGCTGGAGCTTGAGCCTATTGACCCTGCTTTCGCACCTTCTTTCATCATCGTCAAAAAAAGTTGTAGGCAAATCCCAAAATCATTTCTATAATGGTAGAGGATGCTAATGCAGCCAATTCTTCTATAAAGGAGCACATCAACATGAATTTTCTGGGTGAATCCGCTGCCTTCGCGACGGCCATTTGCTGGACCCTGACCGGCATCAGCTTTGAACAGGCCGGCAAGCGCGTCGGTTCCTTTGCTGTCAATTTACTGAGGTTGATTATCGCCCTGCTGATGATGACCATCTTCAACTACATCACCCGAGGAACGCTGATCCCCATGGACGCAACCCCCATCACCTGGCTCTGGCTCTCCATCTCCGGGCTGATTGGCTTCGTTTTAGGCGACTTGTTCCTCTTCCAATCTTACCTCTTGATTGGCGTACGCGTCGCTATGGTCATCATGGCCAGCTCACCGATTTTCGCAGCGCTGATGGGCTTCGTCATTTTTGGAGAAAGACTGACGCTTCTGAGCTTCCTAGGCATGCTCATCACCCTTCTAGGGATTGCGCTGGTCGTTTTTTTAAGGAGCAAAGGACGCGAAGATCAGGAGACAAAGAAGCTGACCTCACTCCCCCTCAGAGGACTGTTCTATGCGTTTATTGGCGCTTTTGGACAGGCATCCGGGCTTATTCTCAGCAAGCTGGGCATGGGTGCGGATTACAGTCCCCTCGCCGCGACGCAGATTCGCCTGATGGCAGGTCTTGCGGGATTCCTGGTCTTGTACGCCATAGGCAACCGCTGGTCAGAAGCGAAAGTCGCGCTGAAGAATCCCGGAGCAATGGGGTTCATTACCATGGGCGCATTCTTTGGGCCTTTCATGGGTGTTTCCTTCTCGTTGATCGCCGTCCAGTTGACCAAAGCCGCCATAGCATCTACCATCATGGCACTGGTGCCCATCATGGTCATTCCGTTTTCCATCTATCTCTACAAGGAACGCGTCAGTTTTCGTGAAATCTTTGGCGCCGTTTTAACCGTCACTGGTGTGGCGGTGATGGTGTTTGGGCAGTGACCTTATAATGAGTAATAGCCAGCAGGCAAAATGCGCCTGCTAGCTATTATTTTTTTGAAAAAAATCTATGTGTTCTCAGTGCCGACTTTGAATTCGCCCGCTTCATAGCTGCAGTTTTTCACACCTTCATAACCAAACACCTTGCAGAAATAAGCCGCGACGAGCTCTGTCGTGCGCGCGTAGTCCTGAGTTTCTCCCGTCAGCATTTCCAGGGAGGTCACCCCCCGGTCCGCAATGCCGCAAGGGACAATCAGCTGAAAGTGCGACATGTTGGTATTGACGTTGAAGGCGAAGCCATGCATGGTGACGCCGCGTTTGACTGCGAGGCCAATCGCTGTAATTTTGCTGCCGTTCACCCAGACACCGGTATGGACGGGATCCTTGCCGGCTGGGATGTCGAACTCTTCCTTTAAGAGACGTATAAACAGCTGCTCCAGATTCTCAACAAAGGTTCGGATGCCTATGCCGCCGTGCTTGATGTCAAAGATAGGGTAACCTACAATCTGGCCGGGACCGTGATAGGTAACATCTCCGCCGCGTTCGATCTTGTGGATTTCGACGCCCTGTTCCCTGAGGTAGTCCTCGGCAAAGAGAATATGGCCATCCTCTGCGGATTTGCCCAGGGTGATGACCGGCGGGTGTTCGACGAGGATCAGCGTATCTTCAATCTCGCTCTTTTGACGTTTAGCCACCAGGTCGAGCTGAATCTGATAGGCGCTCAGGTAGTCACAGACGCCCAAATTTAGGATTTGTAGTGGTTTCAATGCTCTAACCTCCATTACGCCAGGTTGAGGATCATCAGATCTTTGTCTGTCCTCAGCTCACCCAATTGCGGAACGTACAATTTGAAATGCGGCGCCTGGAAGTGGGCTTCAAGATGCGCCTTGCTTTCCCAAGTCTCCACGAATACCAGCATATTTGGGTTTTTCTCATCTTCGAAAAGCGCGTAATCAATGCAGCCTTCTTCTTTGACGGTTTCTACTGTCATCTTGGCCGCAAGGGCTTTGAAGGCTTCTATATTTTCAGCTGGAACATGGTTTTTGGAAATGACTTTAATCATGTGTGTGCCTCCTCTGTAGACTCATTTAGGAGATATTATATCATTGAATAGGCTGTTAATGTGTAAACAATCTGGCATCATCCTCTTCGAATCAAAAAAACAAGCTGAAAGTCACCAGCGCGGTGAACTTTCAGCTTGTTTTAATTTTTTTGCAGAAGTCAGCTGCAGTGAGATGAATTCCCACCTGATCTTAATTTATTTAATTTTCGGCCGCTTCCCCATTACCGGCTAAAACGCCGCAAACTCGTGATCCTGAAGATCTGTTATGAACATATAGCCAGGGGCATGCGTCAGCATGATTGGCGGTTTGGACTGCATGGCTACTGCTTGAGGCGTGACGCCGCAGGCCCAAAAGACCGGAACTTCACCAGGCTTGATTTCAACGGCGTCGCCGAAGTCAGGCTTTGAAATGTCCTTGATCCCAATTTGCGCCGGATCGCCAATGTGTACCGGCGCGCCGTGGACCGCTGGAAAACGGGCTGTAATCTGCGCCGCTTTAACGACCTGGTGGTAAGGGATTGGGCGCATGCTGACGACCGTAGGCCCGGAAAAAACGCCTGCAGGACGGCACTGCATATTGGTAATGTACATAGGAACATTGCTGCCGGCCGCAATGTGGCGCACTTCAATGTTGGACTGCATGAGGGCGGCTTCGAAGCTGAAGCTGCACCCAAGGAGGAAGGCAACGAAATCGTCGCGCCATATACCGGACACATCCTCAAGTTCCTGAACATAAACGCCGTTTTCATAAACCCGGTATTTGGGAATATCACGGGCAATGTCGGAGCCCGGCGCGACTATGGCCATTTCGCGGCTGCCTACTTCTGTGACGTCAAGGATTGGACACGGTTTAGGATTCCGCTGGGCGAACAGCAGGAAGTCGTAGGCCAAATCTTTGGGCAGGACGACGAGATTGCCTTGTGCATAACCCGGGCAGAGACCTGCGGTTGGTTTGACAAACTCGCCGTTTCGGATCGCGAGCCGCATTTCTGCCGGGGTTGCGGTTTTAAGCGGTATCAAGATTTAACGCCTCCTTTTCATACTCTAACTTCTTCGACTTTCACATCATAAACGGCACCGGCGACGTTTAGCCGGAACAGACGTGTACTGATAATTTCGGCATTCATCGAGCTCAGTGAAACAACCGCGTCAATAGGCTGCGCCGCTGCCATCTCAGAAATCTCACTGTAAAAGTCTTCGCGGGCCTTCAGCAGCTCATGCGCTTCCTCCAGGGAGACCCTCTTGAAGCGAATCTGATCACCTGGTTTGGATTGGGCTAAAAGCGGCAGGTCTACGGAAATGACACCGGCAATTTTTGTGTATCCCCCAGTGGTCTGGCGGTCTGCCATCATAATGATGGGTTTGCCATGACCAGGGACCTGGACCGCACCAAAGGCAATGCCATCTGAAATTATGTCCCCGCCTTTGACATGTTCAATGGAAGGCCCCTCCAAGCGGTAGCCCATGCGGTCGCATTCATTGGTGACAGTATAAACACTGTCGAGAAAAGTCTGAAGTCCCGCGTTCGTAAAGGCATCATTCTGAGGACCCAGAACAATACGAACCGTTTTCGAAACCGAATAAACAGGTACAAGTTCAGCAGGAATTGCCAGCATCGCAGCAGGCCTCTCAGCCTCAGCACTGCCCACCGGCACCTGATCTCCCGCTTTCAGCGCCCGACCTTCAAATCCGCCCAGAGCGGCTTTAGTGTACGTAGAGCGGCTGTTCATAACCAATGGCGTATCAATGCCTCCGGCGACGGCCAAATAGCCTCTCAGCCCAGACTTCAGGCCTCCAAAGCTAAGGACATCCCCGGCTTGAACCTCCAGAGTCTGCCACATAGCCACAGGTGAACCGTTGATCTTAGGTCCCAGATCCGCACCGGTCAGGGCAACGCAGCCCTTAAATCCAATCTTGAGCTCAGGACCAAGCATCATCATTTCAAGTACAGCGTCTGACCTGTCATTGCCCACGAGAAGGTTCGCCGCTGCCGCCGCGAACTGGTCCATGGCGCCCGCTACAGGCACACCGAATTGCTGATAGCCATAGCGGCCAAGATCTTGAACCAGTGTCAGCATACCAGGCTTGATGACTTCAATAAATCGTCCTACTGACATCCCTACACCCTCCCCTCTGTGGTCCCACTGCGACCTTCGCGACTTAAGCGGTCAAAAGTTGCCTGGTCAATTGGGACAAAGCGGATGGATTCTCCCGCTTTCAACAAAATGGGTTCGTCGCTGAGGGGATCATATAGGGCCACGGGTGTGCGTCCAATAATCTGCCAGCCACCCGGACTGTCGATGGGATAAATCCCCGTCTGAGCGCCAGCGATGCCCACTGAGCCGCCGGCGATCTTGGTCCGCGGCGTTTCCAGCCGAGGCGTTGCGATGCGTTCATCCATACCACCCAAGTATGGGAAGCCCGGGGTAAAGCCGAGCATATAAATTCTGTAGGTTCCCGATGTGTGAATCTTAATTACCTCGTCCACCGTCAAACCGTTGTGTTTTGCCACATAGTCCAGGTCAGGGCCATAGTCTCCACCGTAGAGGGTTGGAATTTCAATGACCATCGGCTCAGGAAGCTCTATGTCATCCAGAGCGCCCAAGGTATCACGAACCTTCCCGCACAAAGCTTCATATCCAATGCGCAGCGGATCATAGTGAATCATAAGGGAACAGTAAGTGGGTGTCATTTCGACAATTCCATCCACTTTGACTTTTTCGAGGGCCAGCATCAACCCTCTGACCTTCGTGTTCAGCGCCTCGGAAATTTCGTTCCCAAAGCTGGCCACCAGGGCGAGATCGCCGGATGGCGCCAGTCGGAGCTCATTTTCCAAAAGCCCTCACCTCCATTCATTTAAACAGGTACAACTAACCAAACAGCGCGGTGATGCTCTTCAGTGCTGTAATTCCAGCATAACTTGCCACGACGACAATAACAATACCAAACACGATCATCCAAGTTGGGTGTTTGTAATCGCCCACGATATCCTTGCGTCTGGACGCCAGGAGAATGGTGCCGATGGTGATTGGAAGAATCAATCCGTTGAGAGAGCCCGCGAGGACGAGTAAGTTGGCAGGTTTACCGATCGTTGCCATAATCATGGTTGAAGCGACAATAAAGGCAATGATGAACTGTTTCTCATATTTCATGATAAACGGATTCAAAGTTTTGAGGAAGGAGACAGACGTATAAGCTGCACCTACGACAGAAGTAATCGCTGCACACCAAAGGACTACACCAAAGAATTTGTAGCCAATCATGCCTGCACCGTGCTGGAACGCAGAAGCTGCAGGGTTCGCTGCGTCAAGCTCAAGGCCTTTGCTGACAACGCCGAGAACCGCAAGGAACAGGAAGATCCGCATAATGGAAGCAATGACAATGCCAGTGACAGAACTGCGAGTGATCTGACCAAGATTCTCAACGCCAGTGACACCGGCATCAATCAGACGGTGACCGCCTGCAAAAGTTATGTAACCACCAACTGTACCGCCAAGGAGTGTAATAATTGGGAAAACCAATCCGCCTGGATTTTCAGGCGAGACGCTTCGGACAATAGCTTCACCAACCGGAGGCTGAGTTCTGAATGCCACATAAGCCACAATAGCAATCATAAGGCCGCCGAGGATTTTAACGAAGCGGTCAATGACCGATCCAGCGTCCTTGGAAAGAAAAATCGCGATGCCTAAAATACCGCTGATAATTGCGGCGACCGTGAGATCCATGCCGAACAAAACGTTAAGGCCAAGGGCTGCGCCACCGACGTTGCCTATGTTGAATGCCAGACCGCCCAATGCAACCAGGACGGCGACGAAAATGCCGAGTCCAGGCAGAACTTTATTCGCAATATCCTGTCCTCTTAAGCCAGAGACGCCTATAATTCTCCATACGTTCATCTGAGCGCCAATATCCAGAATAACAGAAATCAGAATGACGAACGCAAAGCTGGCACCGAAATCCTGCGTAAATTTCGCAGTTTGCGTCAGAAAGCCGGGACCAATTGCAGAAGTTGCCATGATGAATGCGGCGCCTAAAATAGCGCTGGAACTTCCAGATTTAATGACCTTTTTAGTTGTTGCTTTAACATCAGCCATGTGAATCCTCCCAAATAGTCTTATTTTTTCTTAAGGTCTAACCAATCACGTTTTTTAAAGCTGTCACAGTAACGCCTTCGCTTTCAAGTGTTGATTTAATACGTTTCACGAACTCGACCGCTTCCGGATTATCGCCATGAACGCAGATCGAATCTGCTTTCATTTCGACTTTTTCGCCGGTGATGGCTGTTACCTCGCCCTTCTTGACCATGGTTACGACGCGCGCGATCGCTTCCTCAGCATCATGAATGACTGCGCCCGGCTGACTTCTTGGCACCAGAGTGCCGTTTGCCTGATAGGCGCGGTCCGCGAAGACCTCCTGAGCGACTTTGAGCCCGATCCCTTTGCCTGCTTTGATCATCTCACTGTTTGCGAGCCCTAAAAGAATGACTTCCGGCGCTGCCTCATAAATGGCTTCCGCTATGGCTTGCGCAAGTTTTGCGTCTGTCGCTGCCATATTGTACATGGCGCCGTGGGGTTTCAAATGCTGTAAATTTCCTTTTGCCGCCTTGACAAATGCCTGTAGGGCCCCCAATTGATAAAGGGTGTAAGCCTTAACCTCGGCCGGTGTAACAGCTAAATTCCTGCGGCCGAAGCCCATTAAGTCCGGATACCCAGGGTGTGCCCCCAGTCCGGCACCGTTTGCCATTGCCGACTTGACCGTCTCCGCCATTACCAGCGGGTCCCCGGCGTGCCAGCCACAAGCAATATTAACAGAAGAAACATAAGGAATAATAGCGTGATCCATGCCGATGGTATAACTGCCAAAGCTTTCGCCCAAGTCACTGTTCAAATCCACTTTGAACATTTGCCTCACCTCCTGCCAAATTATAAAGCAATTTTGATGCCAAAAATGCAGACGTTGAAATTGCAACCTTCTCAAGATTGAGTATTCAAAATTGTTAGTCAAATTGTTCGATTTCGCACATATGAAACGAGCGATTTCGCACAAAGTGCGAAATCGCTCATCATTATCCTTTCTCAAGCTTCCGTTTCAGCGCAAACCGGCTGATGCCTAAAAGATCTGCTGCTTTGGAAATCTGTTGATTACTGAGTGCAAGCGCCACTTCAATATACTGACGCTCCATGAAACCGACCTCTTCTTCCAGTGAAAAGACGCCGCTTGTCAGTCTTGCGAGCAAGACCTCATAATTATTTGCAGCTTTATTTTGAATTTCCTCACCTTCCACAAGCCTCAGCTTCGAAATCTCAGGCGGCAAATGGATTGGCTCGAGGCGCTGCTGAGGATACAGCAAAATTGTCCTTTCAACGACATTTTTAAGCTCCCGAACATTCCCCGGCCATTGATAGGTCAGCATGCACCTTTTTGCTTCTTCTGTCAATTCAGGTACCGGACGCTGATGTTTCTTTGCCTCATTCTCAAAGAAAAACCGAGTCAGCAGAAGAATATCCTCACCTCTTTGCCTCAGAGGCGGCAGCTGAATTGGAAACACATGCAGCCTATAGTAAAGGTCCTCCCTGAAATATTTTTCCTCAATGGCCTGCTTCAAGTCCCTGTTTGTGGCAGCGAGGACGCGCACGTCCACCTCGAGATCTTCAAGGCCGCCAACGCGTTTAAATTTTCGGTCCTCTAAAAATCTGAGCAGTTTTGATTGAAGCTCTAGGGGCAGCTCACCGATCTCATCCAGAAAGACAGTGCCGCCGTCTGCCAGTTCCAAAAGTCCTTTCTTTCTCGCGGCGGCGCCAGTAAAAGCATTTTTTTCAAATCCAAACAATTCGCTTTCCATAAGGTTTTGAGGAATTGCCCCACAATTGATCTTTACAAACGGCAGCGCCGACCTGGGCGATAGCCTGTGGATGGCTTCTGCCACCAACTCTTTACCAGTTCCCGTCTCCCCTTGAATCAAGACTGTAGTCCGCTCACTGGGCGCAACGACCTCTACTCTGTGCATGACCGCTTTCAGAAGTTCATGCTCGCCAATCATGTATTTTCCACGGTGCAGCTTTTCATCTTCATACAGCGTCAGACGGTTCATGGCTTTGAGGTGATCAATACCCTTTTGTATGAGGATATCCAGCTCGTCAAACTCAAAGGGCTTGTGAAGATAATCAAAAGCGCCGGCCTTAATCGCAGCCACCGCCGTCTTGACATCTCCGTAAGCCGTCATCATAAAGGCTACCAAATCAGAATCAATTTTCTTAAGTTCCGGCAGCAGCTCCAGACCATTGTCCTTGCCAAGTCTGAGATCCAAAAGCGCAATGTGAGGCTTAAAAGCGGCCATCTGTTTGACAGCCTCTGCAGCATTTGAAGCCGACTGCGTCTGATAGCCCAAATCCCCTAACCCTTCACATAATGAATGACTCAAAGACTTTTCGTCATCGATGACTAAAATGCGGTAAATCATCTAACCGCCTCCTTATTTAAGGTGCTGGGAATTTGAGCATCACCGTTGTCCCAACCCCTTCTTTGCTGACCATTTGAATTTCCCCGCCCAGATCCGTCATGAGCTTTTGAACGACAGACAGGCCCAGGCCCGTTCCTGTGGCGTGCGTTGTGAAGAAGGGATCAAATACTTTATCGAGATCCTCTTCCGCAATGCCTCTTCCTTCATCCTGCACAATGACTTGAACGGTTTTATCAAATTCAGAAGACCTCGGCTCAATCCTGATCACAATCCGGTCGTGGGCTGAGGAGGCATTGATAGCGTTGGAAATGACGTTCAGCAAGATCTGTTCCGTCTGATTTTCATCTGCTTTGATTTCAACCGGCTCAGACTCTTGCACATAGGCGAGCGCGATCTGATGCTCTTCCGCTGTGGGAGAGATCAATGTTAAAGTCCTCTCAAGCACCGCTCTCAAGTCAATTTTTCTCAAGTCAGGAAAATGTGGCTTTGCAAAATCCAGGAGCTCCGAGACCAGCTTATTCAACCGGTCAATTTCGTGCAGCACGTTGTCGAACAGCGCGCCGTTTCGGTCTTCCTCTGTTGTCACCAGACGCCGCTTCAGCACCTGAATGCTGGTCTTCATGCCCGCCAGTGGATTTCTGATCTCGTGGGCGAGACCCGACGCCAGCTGGCCGGTATACGCCATGCGGTTGACCCGCTCCATCCGCATCTCCAGCCGCTTCCTCTCGGTGATATCATTAAAGCTGAAAATAGCGCCGGTGGTTGCCCCCAGACTGTTGGTCAGCGGTGCGGCAGACGTAGCGAAATAGCGCTTTTCGTCTCCGGCCGTCTCCTGCAGAACGTACAATTGGTCAATAGTCCGGGACATCTGAAGCAAGTCATCCAGCTGCTCTTTGAGGAGTGTCACAAATGCCTTATTCGTACCCTGCTCGCTCAAAGAAGGGCTCAACAGTCTCTGGGCCGCCTCGTTTTGGTTGAGTACTGCACCCTCCTGATCCATGACCAGGACCCCCGTCGTCAGGCTCCTCAATATATCCTCGTTAAATTGCTTGGCTTCCAGAAGCTTTTTTGCGTTGTCCTGAAGTCTGCGGATCATCTGATTGAACGACTGCGCCAGGACCCCGATCTCATCCTGACGGTCCATCTCAAGCTGCGTCTCCAGGTCTCCCGCGGACATCTGGTTGCACTGCTCCGCCAGGTACCGCACCGGCCGCGACAGGTGGTGAGCGATCAGAATTGTCGCCTGCATGGATAAAATGAGGGAAATGATTGCGACCAGAATAGAATACTTCTGGGCGTCAATGAGCTCCCCGGCGAGAATTTTCTTTTCCCCGGCGACGGCCACCGTCCATCCCGACCTCTCATCGTTCTCATAAGAGATCATCAGCGCGTCGTCTTCGTAGACCCCTTGCCTCTGGTTTGGGTCGATGCGGTCTTTAATAACCGTGGGCACAAGGATCCCGGAACCCTCTGGCAGGTGGTTGATCAGCACCTGATCCCCCTCAAAGACATAAAGCCCCTGCCGATGGTACCCCGACAAATACCCCACCGCTTCCTGCACCTCAGCCTCGCTGTCAAAGTTGACCCCGCCCAGATGGTACACCACTTCAGACACCGTCTGATCCTGTTCGTACCGCTGATTATTCAGAAGCAGGCGGTAGCCATTCCAGTAGGAAATCAGCCCCAGCACCGCAATGGAAAACGCGATCAGCACCATAAAGGGAATCAGGATCTTGTTTTCGATGTCCATTTTGATCATGACGCGTCCCTCCCCGAAAATAACCCGAAGCCAAAGAAGAGAATCGCGGCCACAATAACGCCAGGAAACGCAGGATGGATCAGATGCCCCGGAGTGCCGTACAACCCACGATCCAACACTGCCGCAATGGTCATGGTCAGCACTCCGCCATAAGCAGAAAATAGCGCCCCTTTCCGATTTGCTTTCTTCCAGAATAGTCCGCCATAAAACGGAAACAGGAACGCCACCGCGAACAGACCATAGACATACCCTCCAAAATTAAGCAAGCTGGTGGGCGGATTAATGGACATGATGAGGGAAACTGTGCCGGCTGCCAGAACAAAAATCCTATTTTTGGTGATCATTTTCTCGTCATTTAACTTTGTGTCAACGGTATACCCGAAGAGATCGTAGGTGAATCCGCTTGCCAGAATCAGAAATTGAGAGTTTGCCGTGGAGACCGCCGCCGCCGCCATGCCAATCAGCACAATCCCGCTGAGTCGGCTGAAGAGCGCGTAATTGATCATGTACGGAAAGACCTCGTCCACCGAGTTGATGCTTTGAATCGTTGGCTGCAGTACCCTGGATCCGAGACCTATGACAATCAGATAGAGATAGAGCACGGTTAAAAAAATCAGTGAATAAGTAATCATTTTGTAAGCCGTTTTTTGGTCCTTAGCGGCTAGAATGCGGATGGCATATTGAGGGTTTGCCGCGAAGCCCAGCCCCCAGCCTACAAACCCTGTCAGGATCATGAGGGGCGGATAGGCGTCTGTGGAAAAAGAGTCCAGCATAGTGCCCGGCACCGTCTGACCCGCTGTTACAAACGGCGTGGTCCCAATCAGCGCGACTTGCTCGAAAATCTGGCCAAGTCCGCCAGTTGCGTTCAGGACCAGACCTGCAGAAAAAACGACCCCAAAAAAGATGAGGATGAAATTGAGACCATCCGTTCTGGCCACTGAAAACAGCCCGCCAAAGGTCGTGTAAATAATAAACATGAACACCAGAAGCGTCGCCAAAGTATAGTGAATGTCGAGCAGTTCGCTCATGACGACGCCAAAGCCGCGGATCTGAATGGTCATGTACAAGGTGAACGCGAAGACTATGACTATGCCCCCCAGCCTCTGCAGGGCAACGCTCTTGTAGCGGACGCGAAAATATTCCGGCAGAGTCATGATGTTGTGACATCTCAGCCTCGGCACCAGGAAATAAAGAAAAATGGTGCCCAGATACCAGGGAATGACCGAATACCAGACGCTGGATAATCCGTAGGCGAAGATCGAACCAGTCAAACCTTGCATGGACGCGGCACTGAACCAGGTTGCAGTAAAGGTGAAGACAGAGGCCCAGAGCCCCAGACTGTTGCCTGCCAGAAAAAAATCCCTAAGATTTCTCGTTTTTTTGATGCCGCTTTTTCCGAACCACAATAACAAAACTGTGTATAAGGTGAAATAAAGAAGATATTCAACCGATTTATTCAAACAGCAGCCCCCATTCTATAGGTAAACTGGTCTTTTCCATTCAATTCTATGTTAACTTTTTTTGAAACGACTTACAAGAATCAGAAGGCCGTCGCATGACAGTCCAAATTCTGACCGGTCTGATCCTCCAAACTGCCCTGACCCCGATGAAGTTGCTTAAACTGCCAATTTTGAGGTATAGATAGACTAAATTAACCAGCGGAGGTGAAGCGTATGAAGCACATTCCGAATATATTGACCGTTATACGTTTGTTCCTCGTGCCTGTCTTCGCTTTCCTTTATTTTTCTGAAGCTCCAAATGCCCATTTCTATGCGCTGGCTGTTTTTATCCTGGCCGGCGTGACAGACGTCCTGGATGGCGCGATAGCCCGAAAGTACAACCTTGTTTCTGTAGTCGGTACGGTTTTGGATCCTCTGGCTGATAAGCTCATGCTGCTGACCGCCCTGATCTGCCTTACCGTGGACGGCATTATGCCGCTTTGGGCTATGGCCATCATGCTCGTGAAGGAACTGTTCATGATCACAGGCGGGCTCATCATGTACTTCAGAAAGGAGAAGTCGGTCATCCCAGCCAACAAGTTCGGGAAGCTGGCCACCGTCCTGTTTTCGCTGGCGGTATTCCTGATGATTGTTCAGCCCGGAACCTGGTACACCATGGCTGTACTCGTCGTCGCAATCGCTTCCAAGCTGTCTGCATTTACCTCTTACGCAAGGCATTATTATCATAATGTAAGACTGAAGAGAGAGTGAAAATGGTTCAAAAAACCGCCTGACATGTGCCAGGCGGTTTTTTTGTTTAGATGAAACCGGGGGTTGATAGGCGTAACCGCTGACACCGAGTTTCTCTGACACCGAGTTTCTCTCCCTCACTTCACCATCTTTAACCGAGGGATCCCAAAATTGGAAATCAACAGCCCTACTATTATAACCAGGCACCCCAGCCATTGAACGTCCGTCAGCTGTTCCCCAAGAACCACCTGGGCAGTAAAAAGCCCTGTCACCGGTACCAACAGGGACAAAGGCGCCACCTTCCCCGTTGGATACTTGTCAAACAGCATGGTCCAAACCCCATAGCCGAACAAGGTTGCCAGAAACGCCAGGTAAAATGCTGAAAACACTGAGATCCATTTGAGATTCGTCAGCGCGTGCAGGATCTCTTGAGGCGAATCCACCAGGAGAGCCAAGAGCATCAAAGGTATTGGCGGTACAAGGCTGGACCAGACCACCAGCCCCAGCATATCAAGCTTTTCACCGTGCTTTTGGGCATCTCTGGTCGCAAATCTTGTAACAATGTTGGAAATCGACCAAAACAAAGCCGCTGAAATGGTAAGTATAAAGGGTACCATAGGCACGGACGAAATCCCCCCGGCCTTATAGGCACCACTGATGAGAAGCAGGCCAGCCGCCATGATGAACAGCCCGACGATCTGCTGTCGCTTAACCGCCTCCCCCAACATTACCGCTGCCAGAAGGACCGTGAAGAACGGCTGAGTCTGAAGGACTATGGAAGCAATCCCTGCGGGCATCCCAATTTCTATGGCATAAAACAGAAGTCCAAATTGACCTACACCCAGTGTTAAGCCATAAGCAATAATGTACTTCCAATGAAGCTTGGGCTTTTTGACAAAGAAGATTGCGGTCACAGAAACTATAAAAAACCTGGATGCTGCCAGAACCAGCGAAGGCACCCCGCTAAGTCCCAGCTTTATAACTGTAAAATTCGCGCCCCAAACAATAACCAGCAGCAGCGCAAGTAATAGATCTCTCTTACTCATAGTGTCACCGACCTTTTTAGAATGAAACTTCAGCTTGCACCATACAACTGCTCCATGGTTTCCTCATTCACTATGTTAGCACGCTTTCCAATTACATACAAAATTTTTCGAATTCTCGAATCTAAGATGGCAGGACTCCCTTTTAGTTTGCCGATGGTTATTTTTCATGACACGAAAGCGCTACACCAAAATCTGCCTTCTTTTTAAAATTTGTTCCATTTATAGAATTCATTTTCTCGTTTTGCAAGTTTCGTATGAATTTATTTCATTCGCAACTTGCAACAATTTTTCGTAACCTACGCCGCGCAAAATTGTATATATATCCATACAATTCTCAAATTTTAATCAGCGTTTTCAACTTTTTGTTTAACTTAAAATATTATATAAAATCTCTAAATCCATATAATTAGCCATTTTCAAAGATTTAACCACTTTTGAATTCCCCTTATTTTGTACTGAAATAAAAACAGTATATTTATCTGTTTTTACTGTTGACATTAACATGTTTCAATCGTATAATCGTATACAATAAAGCAGAAAAGGAGTGACAATTGCAGTGAAAAAATTATATTCTTGCAAAAAGATCAGCAACACCAATTTAAAGGGCGTTTACTTCCCCAACCAGAATTCAAACTTGCAGTGTCACCCAGGTACGCTGCTGAACGATCTTAACGCCAACGTCGGCTTGAACCTTAACTTAACCGTCAGCCTGGTCTCTGATGACAGTTTCAAATTCGATCCGCATTTTTATCAAAGAGCGTCCTACTTACGTACCAGCGTCGTAGTTGCCGGCAGTCAATGCGGCGCTTCAGAAAGCACCTCGAGTACATTACTTTCTGAAAGCTGCAAAGGCGTAAAAGCAGTGATCGCGAAGTCCTATAGCACTCTATTCAGACAACAATTACTTAACGCCGGCATTCTGCCACTTGAATTTACTAACACAGATGATTTCGACAAAATTTCGCTTTATGACACTTTATATCTGGAGCAGCTCGAAGCAGCTTTGAAGCCTGATGCCTGGATGATTTACAACCGCTCGACTGAAGAATTCTACGAAGCCGCAATGCACTATGATGCAGGTTGTCACAAAACCTCGGCCAGAATCGGCTTTGAAACTGCATTGACCATCGGCTAAGCCCTTATAACATGAAGAACCCATATACAGAACGGAGGTGCACCATGTATCTGGCCACTGATTTCACAGAATACTTCGACCACCTGACCCAAATGGCGTACGACAACAACGTGACTGCCGGTGAGGTCTACGAAAAATATGACGTCAAGCGCGGTCTCAGAAACACCAACGGCACAGGGGTCCTCGTCGGTTTGACCCGAATTGCGGATGTCTACGGTTACAAGCTTGAAAACGGCGTCAAAATCCCGGATGAAGGCCGACTTTCTTACCGCGGCATCGATATTCGCGACTTGGTAGAGGGGTTCCAGCAGGAAAAACGCAGAGGCTTTGAAGAATCCGTGTTTCTGCTGCTGTTCGGAAAACTTCCAACCCAGAGCGAGCTGGCAGACTTCAACGCGCTGCTCGACGACTACAGAGCGCTCCCGCCCGGCTACACCGAGAGCATGATCCTGAAGATCCCAAGCAAGGACATCATGAACAAACTCATGCGCAGCGTCCTGGTCCTTTATTCCCACGACGACGACCCTGACAACACGAGTATAGAAAACGTCCTGAGACAAAGCATCCAGATGATCGCCCGCTTCCCGACCATCATCTCATACGGTTACCAGGCGAAGGCCCATTACATCGACGGTAAATCCCTGTTTATCCACGCCCCACGCAGAGGCGTCGGCACAGCTGAAAACGTCCTTCACATGATCCGCAGCGACAACCGTTATTCCAGAACCGAAGCTGAAACCCTGGACCTTCTCCTCGCCCTGCATGCAGATCACGGCGGCGGCAACAACTCCGCTTTCGCGACGCACGTGGTTTCCTCCTCCGGTACGGATACTTATTCTGCACTGGCAGCGGCTATCGGTTCCCTGAAAGGGCCTAAGCACGGCGGCGCCAACAAAATGGTCATCGAGATGGTCGCAGACATTAAAGCGAACGTCGAAGACTGGAGTGACGTCGAACAGCTCAAGACTTACCTGAAAAAAATCCTTAAAAAACAAGCTTTTGACGGTCAAGGCCTGATCTACGGAATGGGTCATGCGGTTTACACCTTATCGGATCCAAGAGCGGTCTTATTAAAGAAGAAAGCCTTTGAACTGGCGCTCGAAAAAAATGCCATGAAGGAATTTGAACTCTTCTCCAATATCGAAGCACTGACCAAAGAACTGTTCAAGGAAATGAAAGGCTCAGACGTCGCGATTGCTGCGAATGTCGACCTCTATTCAGGCTTCGTCTACGAGATGCTGAATATTCCTGCAGACCTCTACACGCCGCTGTTCGCCGTGGCAAGGGTTGCCGGATGGTGCGCACACCGCATTGAGCAAATTGTCAGCGACACCAAAATCATGAGACCGGCTTACAAGAACATTCTTGAGCCACAGCCTTATATCCGAATTAAGAATCGTTGATTTGATTATTTCAATACAGCCATCATTTATAATTAAATCCAGGAAAAAGGATCCGCTGACTGCGTCATGTCGACGCCGCTTGCGGATCCTTTTTCCATTCTATTTTGAAATAAATTTCAAAATTTTTAGAAATTTATTTCATTATGTATTTGACGCATACCTCAAAACATTGTAAATTGCCCATTCCTTTAGTTGGCACGACACTTGCTTATAAGTATAGTATCGAATCTAAAGGAGGACTAAAATGAAAGCAAGAATGCCTTATCTTTACGAATCCATCACCACCTTTGCTCTGCTGATCGCCACAATGGGGATCGGAATCGCAGTCTATGGCGCGAACCCGCACATCCCAATGTTGATTGGCGTCGCCTTCGCGACCCTGATGGCACTTCGGATCGGACACAAATGGAATGACATTGAGCAGTACATGTTTGACGGCATCCGCCAGGCACTTCAAGCTATCATAATTCTCGCGATCATAGGCGTCCTCATTGGCGTCTGGCTCCTTTCCGGCGTTGTTCCGACCATGATTTACTACGGACTCGGCATCCTGTCTCCAAAGATCTTCCTTGTCGCGACGCTCCTTATAGCGTCTGTTACTTCCCTGGCGACCGGAACGAGCTGGGGCACGGCAGGAACCATCGGCATAGCACTTATGGGTATTTCTACAGGCCTTGGCATTCCGGCGCCAATCGCGGCCGGCGCGGTCATCTCAGGCGCCTACTTTGGTGATAAGATGTCGCCGCTTTCCGACACGACCAACCTCGCGCCTGCCATGGCCGGCACGGATGTCTTCACACACATCAAGTTCATGCTGAAACCAACGATTATCGCTTATACCATTTCACTTATCTTCTTCGCAGTCCTCGGCATGCGCTATGGTGGTGCCGATGTCGACCTCACCGCCATCAGCGCCATGAGAGAAGGCCTCGCGGCATCCTTCACCATTTCACCGGTACTCTTGATCCCGCCGCTCGCAGTTATTGTTTTGATCGCTAAAAAAATGCCGGCAATTCCAGGCATCTTTGTAGGCATCATCCTGGGCGCCATCCTCGCGCCAATCTTCCAGGGCTCCAGCTTCGGCGACATCCTGAATGTGGCTTACAGCGGCTTTGAGTCCAACACCGGCGTCACTGCAATCGATGACCTTCTTTCTTCCGGCGGCCTCAGCAACATGATGTACTCCATTTCCCTCACCATCATCGCTATGATGTTCGGCGGCATTATGGAGAAGACCGGCCAGCTCGAAGTCATAGTCAACAAGCTCCTCAAGCGCGTCAAGACGCCTCAGGGTTTGATCGCACTGACAGAAGCCACTTGCCTCGGCTCCAACATGACTATGCCTGAGCAGTACATCTCCATTGTCGTCCCGGGCCGCATGTATGCCAAAGCTTACAAAGACATGGGACTTCACCCTAAAACCCTGTCCAACGCCCTCGAATCCACCGGCACGCTGACCTCTGCACTGATTCCTTGGAACACCTGCGGCGTCTTCCTCTTCGGCGTCCTCGGCGTCACCACTATGGAATACCTGCCGTACGCCATCTTCAACTACACAATGCCGCTTGTTGTTATTGCTTTGAGTTTCGTCGGTGTCACAATCGCGAAGCTCACGCCTGAAGAACTGGCTGCACAGGAAATCGAAGACAAACTGTCAGCCTAGCGCCTGGCGGGGCAGATCAAGGCTTTGTTTTGTAAAGCCGCCTTCGAAGCGACAGTTTCATTTGCATTGTAATTTCATTAACGATAAACTAGACGCTGGGAGGAAACGGGGATTACCCCTTTCTCCCGGGGTCTTTTTTTTACGGGACTTGAAACTCGGGGTTGATAGGCGCCAGCCGCTGACACTTGGTGTTGAAACTGGGTGTCAGACACCGAGTTTCAAGTCCTGTAAACTGGGTGTCAGACACCGAGTTTCACCCTCAACCCCCAGTTTCACTCTTTTTCACATCTAAGGAGGTGCGCCATGCGAAAACTCGCCTTAATCATCTTCACCGCGACGCTGCTGTTAATCGTCAATTATATCAACGAGGTCGTCAGAATTGATTATGACCTGAATCTCGTGGAGTACTTCGAATATTCCAGAGAATTTACAGTGGACGAGCGTCGGCTCCTGGACAACTACGGCATGCTGATCTTTGGCGGCAACATCAACGACCCGCCCCTGGGCCGATATTACGAAGAAACCGAGCAGCACCTCGGCCTGACTGTGGATATTGTCAACGCTCTGGCTATTGAGCTTCAGACCAACATTGCCACCAAGGCAATGGTTTGGAGCGACGCTGTTGAAGCGTTGAAAAACGAAGATACCAACATGATTGATATGGTTCCCTCTGATGCCCGGGCCGTGGACTTCGCGTTTTCAAACCCCATATACCGCCTCAGCGGCGCCGTCCTCACGCCGGGAAAAAACTCGGACATAGAGACGCTGCGCGACTTGAACGGACGCGTCGTCGCCGTACAGCGCGCAGACGTCGTCATAGACAAGCTTTGGGAGCAGAACATTTTTCCTGAATTCGTTTACGCGGACCACCTTTACGAAGCCATGCGGCTGCTGGAGTCCGGACAGGTCGAAGCCCTCGCCGGCGACGAGCCGGTGATTCGCATGATCCTGAGCGAGCTGCGGCCTACCGGGAGCTTTAGGATTCTTGAAGAAAAGGTCTATAATGCCCATACGGCGCTGGCCGTTCCAAAATCCCAGAAAGAACTGATTCCGGTTCTCAATAAGGGCATCCTTCGCCTTCGCAAATCCGGCGTCATGACCAACATTGAAGAAAAATGGCTGGGGATGGGCGCCGCAGAAGTTCAGCGCCGCTCTTACGAAAAAATGAAGCATTTGTGGCTGCCGCTTCTTGGAACCATCGGCATGCTCTTTTATTTGATTTATCTTTGGAACCTCCGGTTGAAAACTTTGGTCGCACGTCGCACAGAAGAGCTCACGGTCATCACCGACGAGCTGGAGAGCGTGTTCGACTCGATCCAGTCCGGGATTGTCCTCGTGGATCGACAAGGCACACTCAAGAAGGTCAATGCCGTCTTCACAAACTGGTCCGGACTGACTGAAGGGGAACCGCTGGACGCCAGTCGATTCGGAAAACCCTTTGCCGAACTTCTGAAGGAAGCGGATTTTCAAGGCTGCGAATCCGCCAGTCCAGTCAGTGCCGGGAATTTGGGAATGCCGCCCTACGACGACGCTTTGACTCAATCCCCCCTCGATAGCGGCCACGCTGCGCCCGAACTTCGCAGAGAGCTCCGGCTGCAGAACAAAATTTTCGACTGCCGCCTCTCCACAATTCAGACCATGGAAGGGCTTTTTCTGATGAACATCGAGGACATCACCCTGGAAAAGCTGCAGTCTGAAAAGCTGGTGCACAGCAATAAAATGGAAGCGATTGGCCGTCTCGCTGCCGGCATAGCCCATGAGCTCAGGAATCCACTGGGCACCATTCGGAATTCCAGCTATCTCCTGGGCTCCATTCAGGCAGCGGATGCAGATACCCTGGCTGCGACGGCCGCGATCAACCGGGCTGTAACCCGTGCCGGCAAAATCATTGACAACCTGCTCAACTATTCCCGGCTGAGCACCGACGAAATTCTTGATTTTTCTGTATCGGATCTCGTGTTCGAAACGCTGTCCTTTTACAAGAAAGCCATGTCTGAAAACGGCATCTCCACAGATTATAAGCACGACGGGCCGCCCCTGGCCGCTTCCAACCCCAGCGCCCTGCGCCACGTGCTCATGAATCTGATTCACAACGCCATTGACTCAATGCCTTCAGGCGGTTCAATCACGCTGCGCTCCGCGAACTCACCAGATACTCTGACCTTCAGTGTCTCAGACACCGGGACGGGCATCGCACCCGAGCGCCTGGGCAAAATTTTCGAGCCTTTTTACACTGAAAAACCTGTTGGGCAAGGCACAGGCCTTGGTCTCTACATCGTTTACACCGAAATCGAAAACCTGGGCGGCGACATCCAGGTCCAGAGCTCCCAAACCCAAGATGATGCCGCAGCCAGCGGAACAATCTTCACCTTTCGCGTGCCCAACCACACGGCCACGCCATCTCCCGAGGAGGCATAAGACATGCGCAGACTCAAACTGCTTCTGATCGACGACGAGGCGGATTTCCTGGAACTCCTGAGAATGATCCTGACCCGCAAAGGCTATGACGTCTTAACCGCCAGGACTGGTGCCGATGGTCTTGGCACCCTCCGTACCGCCGGCGGCATCGACGTAGTTCTCACCGACCTTTTGATGGAGGGCATGACCGGCCTCGAAGTTCTCGCTCAAGTGAAAGCGGAGTTCCCGGACACCGAGGTCCTCATCATGACGGCTTACGGCAGCATCGAAACTGCAGTAGACGCCATGAAGCAAGGCGCATTTTCTTACTACATCAAAAGTAATGACCCGGAAGAGATCCTGATGTCGCTGGAAAAGATTGATAAAATCCGCCAGCTTGAATCCAGAAACGCCGCACTGAGCGCTGCTTCAGAAAGCGAAAGCGGCGCTATGCTCGCCAGCCGTAGCCCGGCTTTCAAGCGCGCCCTGGATCACGCCCTCAAAGCTGCCGGTACGGATGTGAACGTCCTTCTCCTCGGCGAGTCCGGCGTGGGCAAGGAAGTCTTTGCCAGATTTATCCACGAAAGCAGCGCCCGTCGCCGGGAAATTTTTCTCCCTGTGAATAGTTATGCTTTTTCAGACAGCATGCTCGAATCCGAACTCTACGGCCACGAAAAAGGCGCATTCACCGGGTCACTAGGTCAGCGTGCCGGCCGATTTGAAGCGGCGGACAAAGGCACTCTGTTTCTCGATGAGATTGGCGACCTGCCGCTGACCACCCAGGTCAAGATCCTGCGGACCATTGAAACCCGGGAAATCTCGAGAATTGGCAGCAACACTGTGATCCCAACGGATTTCAGGCTGCTCAGCGCCACCAACCGAAATCTTGCGGAGGCAATCAGTGATAAGACTTTCCGGGAAGACCTCTATTACCGTATCAGCACCATGGTTATAGAAATTCCGCCACTCCGGGAACGACCTGAAGATATACCGCTGCTGTTTGAGCATTTCCTGGCCAAAGCCCAGCGAGAAATCAAGAAGACGATTACCAAAGTGGATGAAGAGCTGAAAGAGCGTTTATATCACTATGCGTTTCCAGGCAACGTAAGAGAACTGAAAAATACCGTCGAGCGCCTGGTGGTTCTGTCGGAGAACGGCGTGCTCAAAGACCAGGGGCTGTTTGAGAAGGCGGCTGCTGCCGGCATGACATTACAGCGTTCACCCGTCGATCAGACCTTGCGACAGGTCCGCCAGAGAGCAGAGCGCCAGCATATTCTCACTGTCATAGAGCACCATAACGGAGATTTGCCGATGGCCGCCAGTACACTGGACATCAGCCTCCGCCAACTCTACAACAAACTGAATGAGTATGGCATTGAGAAGTGAAAAGGATTGGACTCGATGTGAACTTGGTGTCAGACACCAAGTTCATTTTTTGTGGGGGATACTGTGCACTATTATGTCAAATAAGGGTATATAAAAAAGACAATCTTCAAAATGACATAGATAAAGAAAGGGCGATTCCAATGAATCAACCTGTGCACCCGGATTGCTGCAAGTCTTTATTCGAAAATGCTTATGACGCAATATTCATTATTGATGACCTCGGTCGGATCCACTATGCAAATCCTGCTTCTTGCCAATTGCTGAAGAAGACAGCCGATGAGTTGATACAATCTTCATTTCACGACCTCTTCGCTCGCGAGGAAGTCTATCAGACTGCGCTTTTTTTCAGCTTGATTAAAGAGGTCAATTCCCGAAGCCTAATGCACTTTAAGGCATCAGATGGTGTGGAAATTGACGGGGAGTGGACAAGTTCAAAGTTTACAGACAAATCCGGCGCGCCGCGGATCTTGCTGATTCTTAGAGACGTCAGTAACTTTATTGAGGCTCAAAGGGAGCTCAAGGAAGCAGAAATTTTCGCCACAGAGCTGGCGACTCATGATTTTCTGACCGGTCTTTTAAATCGACGCGGCTTTGAAGAATTTATGGAGCACGAGCTCGACCGGGCAAAACGCTCAGGCAAGCCCACCGGACTGATTATGATGGACATTGATCACTTCAAGCAAATCAACGACAAATTCGGCCATACGGGCGGCGACTGGCTGCTTAGAGAGTTTGCCACTGTCATGTCGACGAGCATCCGGGATTATGACGTCTTCGCCCGCTTTGCCGGCGACGAATTTATTTTGCTCTTACCCGAAACTTTACAAGGTGAAAGCATGATGATCGCCGAACGGCTTCGACTCATAATCGAGTCTCATCCCATCAAGTATAGCGGCGAACACTTTAAAATCACCGCAAGCCTGGGCGTGATCAGTGTGCCGTCAAGCTACGACGGGCCTATGGAGGATCTCATTGCATTGGTGGATAAAGCGCTCTACCTCGCTAAAGGCAACCGCAACAGCGTATATTTTCAGACGCTGGATGTGGAAGTGGGTGTCTGACCCCCGCTTCCACATAAAAAAACACCCTGGATCCGGTCGGATTCAGGGTGTTTTAACGTCTTTAATTATTGAAGATGATACTCAATGATAGATTCTTTGTTGAAGCCTTCGAGCATCATATTGTCTGCGAGGCAAGCGACGACAGCGTCAAAGTCGTTGTCAGCGCCAGTGTAGCCAAGGGCTTTCGCAGAGTCGAGGAGGTACTGGTGCTTAACCGGTCCTACGATTTGAGTCGCGATGACTTTTGTTCCGCGCTTGTCAGCTTCTTTGGTGATGAACTCTTTGAGCATTGCGAGCGGTGTGCTTGCTGCATCAAAGACGTTCATGGATACAGCTGTACCAACATGACCTTCATCTTTAAAGCCGATTCCTTTGATGGATGTCCAGCCTGTTTCAGCATTCTTGACAACTTTTGCAATGTCGTTGGCAACAGTCGCATCTTCCGTCTCAACGAAAACGTTGTAAGCGGTAAGACCTTCGTAGTCAGAGCTGACAGTGCAGCCACCCATAGTTGAGCTGAGCTTGCCGTCAACTGAAAGGTCAGGCTTTCTTGTTTCGAGATCAGGATGGTCAGGCGTTTCGAGAAGTGCCTTAAGGCCTTCATACTGACCTTTACGGATATTTGTATTGGATTTTTTGAAATCTGTGCGTGCATTGAGGCCGGAGAAGTATACCGGAACTTTGTAAGTCTCGTGAAGCGCAACGCCAATTTCCTCTGCGAGGGCTTTAACTTCTTCAATGTCCATGTTCTGGAGCGGGAATACCGGCGCAGTGTCGAGTGCACCTATACGTGGGTGGTCGCCTTTTTGGACTTCCATGTTGACGTACTGGTAAACAGCGCCAGCGAGTTTCAACATAGCTTCTTTGACGAACTGAGGCTCACAGATGTAAGTGAGAACTGTACGGTTGAAGTTGGCCTCTGGCTCAACTGCGACAATTTTGACAGACTCAACAGCTTTAACAGCGTTTACAGCAGCATCGATGGCTTCCTTGTTGCGGCCTTCGCTAAAGTTAGGGACGGCGAGAACATATTTCTTACTCATAACGGAAATACACATCCTCTCAATAGTCTAAATTCTAATTAGATCATATCAAAAATCAAGAAGAATGTCATTTCTGTTTTACTAAAGAAATAGCGCAAATTTCAAGCAAATACAGGGCTAAACTTGTGTACTTTATCCAAAAAGTCTACCTGTCGCATAAATTAGATTGATCCGATCGTGAAATTAGTTTAATAATGTTAAAATTTACTCGGCGTTTTTAATCTGAATGCTAATTTTGGCAGCTGTATTTTCAGTGGCTGTTTTATATTCGGTTCCGGTTTCCGTTTCTGTTTCAGAAGTCAGCTCGGGTAGGATTTTGCCGAAAAATTCCATCGGCACAAAAGTTCTGCCTTCCCTGAGTTCAGGCGCAGCACCTAGCGATTGTGGGGCCATTCTCGCGAAAGCATAGGCATCCTTGCCAATAACCAGTGAGGCTTTGCCGACCATGACAGTCTGGCTCTCTTCCAGCCAGGTGACCTCATAACCCAATGCCTCTGCGGTAGCCCGAAGGGGTACCATGACGGTTTTGTCTTCTTTGACAAAGGACGACAAGGCATGCACCACTTTTCCATTGACTAAGACCGGGATCTCGCCGGCCGGGGTCAGCCATTTTTGATCCTCTACAACATAGATTGATTCCGGTACGGTCTGCGCCGGGATGCTTCGCGTTGAAAATTTATAGTTCACGAGCAGATGTTTCCCTGAAAGGCTTTCTGTGTATAGCTTCCCTTCGCTGTCCCACAGTTTTAGGCTGCCCTCTTGCTGCAGATTGAGCTTCAGCATGCCGTCGGCGCTGGTCAGGGTCTCGTCAAAATAGTCGACTTTTTGTGTGGTGCCCTCTGATGGCATTGTCACCAGTTCAACATTATACTGTGGCGGGTAGATCAGGATCATAGGTTTTCTGGCGTCATACCAGCCTGTGATGGTCTTTCCTATTTCGACCTGGACGTTGTCAGCGAGGACAGTGTCCTTTGACAGGACAAAATCTGCGATGGCTTCTCCTTCGCCATGGACGCGGATCATTTTTGCGTCAGGAATACTGTGGTGAGGCTCGATGCTTTCGATAGTTCCTTCAAAAAAGCCGTAATGAGCGAATTTCATCTGCGATTCCCAGATCTCCTCTCCGTAAGGCATTGCTGTTTGGTCAACACCGTCTGCCAGCGAGGCAAGTGGTGATCCCCCTATGGCCATGGCCGTGATCAGTAGTCCGGTGGTGAGGTTTTTCATAGTGTTCATTTTCATCTTCTTATGCAGCATCATGATGCTCCTTTCAATTTTAGGTTCTGGCAGTAAGACGCCGAACCTCTACAAAGGGTTCCACAAATAACCATTAAGAAAGCGTAACAAAGCATTTAAGGGTCGGGGCTGCGCCATATACAAACAACGATGATCCACACCTAAGGGAGCAAGTTCTCAAAGCGCCATTGTCCTAAGGTGCACCTCACGCTAACAGACGTGCACCTCGCTTCGCCTCAAAACACGCTCCGCGTGTTTCAAGGCTGCGCTTCGGTGTTGGGCTGCGCCCTATACAAACAACGATGATCCACACCTAAGGGAGCAAGTTCTCAAAGCGCCGTTGTCCTAAGGTACACCTCACGCTAACAGACGTGCACCTCGCTTCGCCTCAAAACACGCTCCGCGTGTTTCAAGGCTGCGCTTCGGTGTCGGGCTGCGCCCTATACAAACAATGATGAAACCGCGGGTCGGAAAGTAAACTTTCCGACCCGCGGTTTCATCATTGTTTGTGCACGTCTGTTAGCATTGTACAGGTTGTGTAGCATTCAATACGAACATGAACTCCTCGCCAGTCATGGTTTCCTTTTCCAGCAGGCATTTTGTCAGTTCATGCAGCTTTGCCTTATTCTCCACTAGAATGGCTTTCGCATTTTGATAAGCCGTGTCTAAAATCTTCATGATTTCTTTATCAATTAATGCCGCCGTCTCCGGTGACACCATCAGTGTTGTGTCTGTGCCTAAATAAGGATTGTTGACCGTTTCCAGCGCCATCATGCCGAAGGTTTCACTCATTCCAAAGCGCGTCACCATGGATCTGGCGATTCGGGTGGCTTGCTCAATGTCGTTGGAGGCTCCGGTGGTGACACTTTCAAAGATCAGCTCTTCTGCCGCCCGTCCGCCCATAAAGGTCGAAATTTTGTCCAGCGCTTGCTCTTTCGTCATCAAAATTTGCTCAGTTTCTTCGACCTGCATAGTATAGCCCAGCGCGCCGGAAGTCCTTGGTACAATTGTGATCTTCGTTACAGGCGCTGAATGCAATTGTTTTGCAGCTACCAGCGCGTGACCAATTTCGTGATAGGCAATCGTCAGCTTGTCCTTCATGGAAATAACGGCGTTTTTCCTTTGATATCCCGCAATGACCACTTCTACAGATTCCTCCAGATCGCTTTGCACGACCTGTTTTCGGCCCATCTTAACCGCCCGAAGTGCCGCCTCATTGATGATATTGGCCAGATCTGCGCCGGAAGCACCGGAAGTCGCCCGGGCAATAGCGTTGAAGTTGATGGCAGGCCCCAGTTTGACTTTCTTGGCATGGACGACGAGGATCGCTTCACGTCCTGCCAGGTCAGGCAGCTCAACCGGGATGCGCCGATCGAAACGGCCCGGTCTGAGAAGTGCCTTATCCAGGGTTTCAGGACGGTTGGTCGCCGCGAGAATGACGACGCCTTTGTCCGCATCGAAGCCATCCATTTCTGACAGGAGCTGGTTCAGCGTCTGCTCCCGCTCATCATTGCCGCCCAGCCCTCCGGAATTTCTGCTTTTACCAATGGTATCAATTTCATCAATAAATACAATACACGGCGCCTTTTCCTGAGCCTGCTTGAACAGATCCCGAACCCTGGCAGCGCCCATGCCTACAAACATCTCTACGAACTCCGATCCGGAAATTGAGAAAAACGGCACTTTGGATTCGCCGGCAACGGCTTTGGCCAGCAGGGTTTTGCCGGTTCCGGGAGGGCCTACGAGCAGCGCGCCTTTAGGGATGTTGGCGCCTATTTCTTTGTATTTTCCAGGGTCGTGAAGAAAATCGACGATCTCCTGAAGGGCTTCTTTGGCTTCTTCCTGCCCTGCGACGTCTTCAAAGGATTTTCCGGTCTGCGCCTCGACGTAGACCTTTGCTTTGCTGTTGCCAAAGGACATGGCGTTGCCGCCCATTTTGCCCATCATCTTCTTCATGAGGAATTGGCCGAGGGCTATGAAAATGACCATCGGCAAAATCCAGCCCAGGATGGAGGCCAGAATAGGGGAGCTTTCTGCAGGGATGACTTTGTTGAACTCGACGCCAGCTGCATAAAGCCGGTCCACGAGCTGTGGATCTTCAATGCGCCCGGTGATGTAGTAACTGTCCTTGCCCTCCGCGTCCTTCTGAACGTAAACGACCTGCTTGTCATCCACCTCGACTTTGGTGACTGTACCGGCTTCCACCTGTGCGAGGAAGGTACCGTAGTCGACCTGAGTCACCTCAGGTTTGTTCATAAGCGGAAAGACAAAGGCGTTGAGCAACATGACCACCAAAAGCACAATCATGTAATAGTAGTATATGGGGCGTTTGTTATTCTCGTTGAATTTCATCTTAGTCGCGCTCCTTCGCACTGGTGTTGGTTTCTTGCGCCGCCGGTTCCGTTTGCGGCAACCCGTCCAGCGAAGTGTTCAGACTTAGCAGATCGCTGAACTTCTTCAGACCGGTAAGCATAGCCTTTAGTTCGGTTTCGTCCACAACTTCCATCATGCGGTTGATTTTTTTATCGAAAACCTTATTGATGTCTTTCATTTTTTCTTCGCCTATTGCAGTGAGAACAACCATGACGACGCGTTCATCCGCCTCGCTTCGCTGACGGTTGACAAGGCCGCGGGTCTCAAGTTTTTTGCACATGGTCGAGACATTGGTGCCGGCCTGTCCCAACTGGGCCGCCACTTCACCAATTGTCATGGCACCGTCGTTATACAGCTCCATCAGGAGTCTCAGCTGCATGGCGGTGAGTCCATGACGTACCGCTTCCTGATTCAGCAGCGTGTTTGTGCAGTCGTTGATCTTTTTGGAATAGTCGAGCAGGCTGCGTTTGAACGCCTCCGTGACCATCATCTCGTCACCTCCGGATTTGCTTGTGTGATTATAAAGCTTTTACTTTAAGATATATATACATTATATATATTATGAAACATAATTATTATTAAAAAAGAATTAAACTTAGAAACCAAACAAATAAAAGCGGCACCTCACATTTGAGAGAAAACTCTCTTTTGCAAGGTGCCGGTTTATTTGTGCAGTTCTGTTAATCTTCGGGGACTCCCTACTTCACCAGCGACGTCATGGCGCCCGCAACGAGGACGGATACAATGGTGACACAGACGAAGCCGGCGATCAGCATTGTAGGCAGCAGTGCGTCGAAAATCTTTTCCTCTTCCTCAGCAGATTCCGCAACCGCCATGGCCGCTTCCTTTGTGATCAGGTAATTCAAAGGGAACCCAAGGAAACAGTTGAAGCCAACCGCCATTGAAAGCCGCGCCGAGTAGCCAATGCGCTTTCCGACGAGGACGCTAAGAATCGCAATTGCCGTAGTCGCCAGGACGAAAGCAATGAGAAGCGGAACAATCAGCGCCTTAATTGTTTCAACCTTCGCGCCAACCAGGAACGTCATGATAAACGCGTAAAAGCTGATTTCCATAATACCTTCGGACTTAGTCTTAGTCATAACGCCCTTGTCAAGGATCCCAAGGTTTCCGAGAACGACACCAATGATAAGGGAAACAATAGACTTATCGAGAACGAGTTTAACATATGGAATGTTGACGATCACGTTATTGTAAAGCGCGACGTTCAGGGTGTAAAGAATAGCGAGAATCAGGAAGTAGAATGCCGGCGTTCTGAACTTCTGCGGTACCTTGTCAATCCATTTGGTCTTCTTCGCTGCTTGAGATTCAAGTTTGTGTGCTACAATTTCCTGGCCGCCTCTAAGCTTCTTCGCAAGATCTGAAGCCTCGCCGCGCAGCATGTAAGCCACTACCGGCATCCCAATGAAGCCTTGAAGTGTAATCAATAGAATTGGCCATACCGCCAAATCTGTTTGACCAATGTTTGTCAGCGCCTGGCTCATGAGAATCGCCGCAATCATGCCGCCTGCCAAAGGTGCAATCGCTGTTATTGCCATGTTGGCACTAGGGAGAACAAAGCTTCCCAGGAGCATAAACACCAGCACAACGCCCGCCACCGCCGCAAGGGCCGTCACGACAGTTCTCCACTCGCGCTTGAGCTGATCGATTTCAAGCAGCGTGCCCATGTGGATCAGAATGATCATCATAGTGATATCCTTGACGGCTACCATGCCCGAAACCGGCACCACATCCAGCGGTAAAATTGTCCAGTAACCAATCAGTGTAATGACTGTCATCAAAAACAGTCCTGGAACCTTGCCTTTCGTCATGCTGGAAATTGTTTCAGAGAAGAAGATGATACCAATAACAATTATAAATGCCAGTTCAAATCCATATTGCATGTACTTCCGCCTCCTTGGAGTCATTTTTTTGACCCGACCGCAGCCTCTGAGGAAAACAAACCTTATGTAAGTCCTCATCCGGATGCGAATCCGTCTTGCACATGTAATACGCAATTTTATTGCCAAAGTACGAATTTTCTAAAACTTTTTTCAGACTTTTTTAAAACCATTGATAATACTTGTTTTTAGCCGATGGTTTCTTCAGCAGAAACACAACGCAGCCAAGGACATCGCTCAAATGTAAAATTTGTTTTACTTCGGTAAAAACTCACTCAGCATCGTAAAATTTGAGCGACCGCCTTTTACCCTTCAACTTTTTCCAGTTCTGCCTCAAATATATAGCCTACACCCCGTACGGACTTAATGTAGGCCTGGTCATCGTCACCCAGCCTGATCTTTTGCCTCAGCCGCTTGATATAAGCAGTCACCGTATTCTCATCATAATGCTCGCTCTCCCACACCTCGGCCAAGAGCGTTTTCCGTGTAAACACCACATTGGGGTGGTCAATCAGGAAACTTAGGAGTCTGAACTCGGTAGATGACAGCACAAGCTCCTGATCCCCTTTTAAAAGGCGATGCGCACTTTTGTTAAAGGTAAAGTCGCCAAACTTCACTTGACTGCCCGCTCGAACCGCCTCGTTGTAGACTTGATGCCTTCTTAGGTGGGCTTGAATTCGCGCAATCAGCTCCATGGGGTCAAAAGGTTTTGTGATGTAGTCGTCAGCGCCATAGCCAAGGCCAAGGATTTTATCCGATGATGAGGTGTTCGCACTCAGAAACAAAATAGGCACCTTATAGCGCTGGCGAATCCACTGGCACGTTTCCATGCCCCCCATCTCATCCATGTTCACATCCAGAAGCACCAAATCAACGCGCTCATCCATCAGCGCAATGGCATCTTTGCCATCATAGGCGGTGATGACACTCATGTTGTTGAGCAGGAGAAATTGTTCGACCATTTTCACGATCCGTTTATCATCATCTACAACTAAAATTTTTGGCATGACATCACCTTCTTCCTTAATAATCGTTAAATTAATACCCTTTGGTGACAAATTGGTGACAACGCGGTGATGCTTTCATGACTTTTTAAGATAATACGATTTTTAGGTGTATATTAGCCCTATCTTATCACGTTTATCAAACTTCATATTCAAGGGAGGCACCATCATGGAAAAAAGCGTTAACAGTCCGAAGTCTCACGCAACATCGCTTAATCTCATGAAATTGATCGGTTTCAGCGCAATTGGCATCCTAATGTTTTTCATACCAGTTACCATCGGCGAAAAAACCACTATTCCTCTCGACCATTTAGTCACCTTTATCACTGCAACTTTAGGCGGCAGCGCGAAATTTTACGCACTCGCAGTGATCATTATAGGCGGCCTTCGACCTTTTGTCATCAAAACCTGGAATAAAGACGCCGTCACTTTAGTGTTCTCCATTTTCAAGCTGATCGGTATTGGTGTCGCGTTCATGGCGGTGTTCAATGTTGGTCCGGCGTTCATGTTTGAACCGGACATGGTGCCTTTCTTACTTAATAAACTCGTTATTCCTGTTGGTCTGATCGTCCCTATTGGTTCTGTGTTTCTCGCGTTTCTCGTTGGTTACGGTCTCCTCGAATTCATTGGCGTTCTCGTCCAACCGGTCATGCGCCCTATTTGGAAGACGCCGGGCCGTTCCGCGGTCGACGCAGTCGCCTCCTTTGTCGGCAGCTATTCCATCGGCCTCCTGATCACTAACCGCGTCTTTAAAGAAGGCAAATACACCATCAAAGAAGCTTCTATCATAGCCACCGGATTCTCAACCGTCTCCGCGACTTTCATGATTATAGTCGCTAAAACCCTGGGCATCATGGAGCATTGGAACCTCTACTTCTGGGCAACCCTCGTCATTACCTTCATCGTCACTGCCATCACTGCCCGCATTTATCCACTGAACAAAAAGAGTGACAATTATTTTTCTGACGTCTCTGATCCAGAACCTGAAATTCATGGCAATCTCCTTAAGAATGCTGTTGCGGAAGGTTTGAAAGCGACCAGCCATTCACTTTCAATCGGCAAAAATATTGTCGATAACTTCAAGGACGGATTCATCATGGCAATGGGTATCCTCCCAACCATCCTCTCCGTTGGCCTCTTCGGTCTGATCCTCGCGAAGTATACGCCAGTCTTTGATATTATGGGCTACATCTTCTACCCATTCACCTGGGCGCTTCAAATTCCTGAGCCGATGCTTGCAGCAAAAGCCTCCGCCCTCGAAATTGCGGAAATGTTTCTCCCGGCGCTCCTCGTTGTGGACGCCCCAATCGTCACCAAGTTTATCATCGCCATTGTTTCAGTCTCTTCGATCCTTTTCTTCTCAGCCTCCATTCCATGTGTCCTTTCAACCGAGATTCCGTTAACCTTGAAGGACATTCTGATCATCTGGTACGAGAGAACGGTCTTAACGCTCATCCTGGCTGCGCCGGTCGCATTCCTGCTATTTTGACACAAGCCATTCTTACACTGGGCAGTACTGGGCAGTACTGGGCAGTACTGAAATTCGAATGACAAGATAGAGTTCAACCTCACAACAATATGATACAATTAAAGTGTCTGGCGCTGGGTGTACAACCGCGGTCCAGGCACTTTTTCCATTTGAGAGTCAATCATCTGTAAAGCGAGGGATCCCTATGAGCTTGAAGCGCCGACTCGCGCTGATCTTATGCGCGCTGATCATCTTTTTGACGATCGACCTCAGTTATTTCTTATACCATAAATCCGCCTCCATCATCAACCAGGACGCAAATAATTACATGGCGGCACAACTCGAAAGGGCCAAGGAGAACATTGATCTCTCGCTGGAAATCACGCAGCTGGAAACTGAAAATCTTGCCAGTGACCTCCAGGTGAGGGATTTTCTTAATAAGAACCTGTCCACCGGCGAGATGAACACTTATCTCAAGGAACTCATGACCCAGCGTGACCCTGACCACGAGCAGTACATGGATCTGTTTATTCTCGATCTCAGCGGACACATTTCAGCCGCGACCAAGTCGGAATTCATGAATCTGGATCTATCCAGCCGAGACTATTATTTAAAGTCCAGACGTACCGGAACCACAGTGACCAGCGATATTTTAATAGCAAGATCAGACGGCTCTCTGGTCGTCAATACCGTGAGTCCAATCTATGATGAGAACGGCACGCTGCTGGCCCACGCCGGGATTGCGATTTACGCGCAGTACCTGTCAAATGTGGTCAAAACCTTCGAAATGGGAGAAAACGGGTACTATATAATTCTCGATTCAGAGAACAGAATCCTCTCACATCCCAATGTCGATCTCATAGCAACCGAAGCAGACTTTGAGCTTCCTCAGAATTTGCGCACGGACGACCTTGAAAATGGTGCGGTTGATACCGCAGATCTGCCTGTCACGAAGTCCTCTGAGGGCGACCGCAATCTGATGATGTTCAAGCGCATGGCCAGCAATCAATGGATTTTGATTGCTGTACTGCCTGAAACCGAGCTCCTTGGCAAATCCATCAGTCTGCTTTCCGACGTCATCTTTATTGGACTGATTACGACCCTCCTCGCAGTCCTGGCCGCTTTTTATATTTCGGGAAAAATTACAGCACCCATAGTCGCCATCACAGAGTCCATTGACTCCGCGGCCAGGAGCAGCCAGCGCCTGACTCAGTCCGTCGCCAGCGCCGCACAACATCCGGGTTCCTCCGAAAAACTCTTCGAATCGGATGGCGCTGCAGGTATTGCTGCTTCTGACACAGCTTCAAGTGAAATCCGCAACTTATCCGGCTCCTATCAGAATTTCAAAGCTGCGCTCAGCGCCATGATTAAGAATTTCAGTCTAGAAAATGAACAGTTGTTAAAGCAGACCCAGACCTTAACCACCACTATTGAAAAACGCAATGATCAAACCGCCCAGTTTGTCTCTGTCTTATCCCACGACTTGAGAACCACGCTGACGCTCATCAAAGGCTACAGCAAGGCGCTGACCTCAGGTCTCAGCGTGGATGAAGACATTCGGCATAAGTTTTTGCTGGAGATTGTCGAAGGCGCTGAAGATCTTGAGCGCATCACCTCAGATATCCTGGACTCCGCCTATGAGGCGCAGGCAGAGCCAAAACTGCACGTCATTGAAGTCGACGCGGCTCAGTACGCGGCCAGAATTTTTGAGAATTCCAAACGCTATATCGAAGAGGCAGGACTGATTTTCGCAGGCATCTGCGAGAACACAGAGGGTTTACTTTCTATAGATCCGGTCAAAATCACGCGGGCCTGGAATAATTTAATGAGTAATGCGGTCAAGTATTCCGAAGCCGGCGGCGTCATCCGCGTCACTTTAAAAGGCGCTGACAGTCATCTGGTTTTCAGTATCGAAGATCACGGTATTGGCATCCCTGCAGAGGATCAGTCAAAAATCTTCGACATGTTTTTCTCCGGACAGCACAACAGAAAACAAGGCTATGGGCTGGGTCTCTTTATCTCAAAATCATTTTTGCAGGCCCATGGCACGACCCTTCAGTTTGCCTCTGAAAAAAATAAAGGCACGACTTTTTGGTTTGAATTGCCACTGAAAGGACCCCAATAGGCTCCCAAAAGCAAAGAAAAAAGCGGGATGAAATGACGTGCGACACGAAGCCTAATTACAGCTTCTGTGGACACCCATTTCAGATCCCGCTTTTTAATTATGGGAGGTTCAATCGACGCTCAGCAGCAAATTCCTGTTTTGACACAAGGTGTTCACTACGGTAAAAATAATGACTTTAGCCAGGCTCGCAGTGATATTGTCCTTGTCGAATCGCGGCGAGACTTCCGCGATATCAAAGCTGATCACTTTTCCGGACCTGATGAGGCGCTTCAAAATCTTCAGCGCCAGCTCCGGATCCAGACCGAGGGGCTGCGGTGCGCTGACCCCAGGTGCGAAAGCGGAGGAAAAAACATCTGCGCAAACTGTCACATATAAATGATCTGTCTGACCAACAAACGCCCCTATAGATTCGCTCAGCTGCCAGTGATCCTCCTGAATGAGGTCCTTGGCCAGCTTGTATTTGACCCCCAGCGCCTCCGCCGTTCTGAACAGTTCAATGGTATTGCTGTAACGCTGAACACCAGCGCAATAGTACAGAAAAGGCAATCCACTGGCGTCGCTCAAATCCGCAATCTGGCGAAACATGGTCCCTGAGTTCCCGCCGCTTGAGTAGGGCCTCAGGTCAAAATGGGCATCGAAATTGAAAATGCCTATCCTCGGTCGCGCCTCTTCGGATGTCAGGAACTTCTGCAGCCCCTGGTAATGCCCATAGGCTATCTCATGTCCGCCGCCCAGTAGAATGGGAAATAAATTTAACGTGAGCAGCCGCTCGACCATTAAGCCCAGCTGCCTCTGACTTTCCTCCAGATTCCCGTCCTCACAAATCACGTCACCAGCATCAAAGAGGGTGACCGACGAATCAAAATAACACGGCAAGTTCGCCAGTTCATGGCGGATGCTCGCCGGACCGTTGACTGCTCCACCCCGCCCTTTGTTTCTGCGGATGCCCTCATCTGACTGAAATCCTAAAAAGGCAATGCCGAGAGGACCGTTGTAGGACCCAATAGCGTCAACCTTCAGATCCAGAGGCCTCACACACTGATGCCATCTGAAGGCGAAGTAGTTGTCCTCGCTGTCTACTCTCCCGTGCCACTGATCAAGGTTTTCGAGTGGTTTGTATCGATCGCTGATGCTTACCATTTTAACTTCCTCCATTCAAATCCATCATTGCTATTGGAGAAAGCCTAACAGGCTGCTGTCAACAAATCGTCAAAACACCTACCTATAAGAAACCACCTTAACCCCACACCTCTCAACCAATGCCTTGAGCGCTTCCATCCGTGCCTCGCTTGGTGTCTCAAAGGCATACAGCCGGGATCCGAGATTCAGTGCCTCGTACTTATAATTCCCATAAGCATGGTACGGCAGCAGCTCAATAGCCGCTCGCGGGAACACCTCGCCGACGAACAATGCTGTAGCCTCAATATTGGCATCATCCTCATTCACCCCGGAAATGACGGGAATCCTGACCACCACATCGACCCCAAGCGTTGCCAGGCGCCTGAAATTCTCAAGGATCCGCCCGTTGTCCTGCCCGGTCATTTCCAGATGCCTTGCGCTGTCCATCAGTTTCAGGTCATAGAAAATGTGGTCCATGAGCGCCAAGCTCTCGGCCACCGCATCCCATTCAAAAAATCCGGAAGTCTCCAAAGCCAGGTGCACTCCAAGGTCGTAAAATTCCCGGACCAGCCCGTTGAAAAACTCCGTCTGGAAGGTGGCTTCGCCGCCAGAAAAGGTGACCCCGCCGCCTGACGCCTGAAAAAAGATGTTGTTGCGCATCACTTTCCCGACGACCTCTGACACTGACATTTCCCCGCCCATCATGGTTTTGGCTGCCGATGGGCACACCGCCACACACTTTCCACACAGTGTACACTGCGCCGGATTGACATGATGAGGCATGACCAAATCGAGGGCCCCCGCCGCCGGACACACCTGAAGACAGCGTCCGCAGTCTGTGCAGCGGCTTGCATGTGAGGCCACCACAGGCTTGATGCCCCAGGTTTCGGGGTTGGAGCACCATCTGCAGCGAAGAGGACATCCGGAAAGGAAAATCGTGGTGCGGATGCCATCCCCATCATGTACCGAAAAATCCTGAATCTGTGATACAACACCGGTCATGGCCTTCCGCCCCCTTTCTGATGGATCTGCAAATACTCATCCGACTTAACTATCCCCCGTCAAGAACCTTCACAAGACTCAAACCCGCCTAGACCAGCGCATGGGCATTCCGGGCTATAATCGCTTCCTGAACCTCTGGCGACAGATTGACAAACTGTGTGCTGTAACCCGCGACGCGAACTAAAAGGTCCCTGTAGTCTTGAGGTCGGTCCTGCGCTTTTCGCAACACCTCATTCGACACGGTGTTGAACTGGACGTGGAAGGCTCCCAGGGAGAAGTAAGCCCGAATCATGGATTTCAGGTTGTTGACCCCACGGCGCGTCTCCAGGAAGTCGGACATCAGCCGCAGATTGAGCAGCGTTCCGCCTGTATGGACGTCGTGATTCATCTTTGCCGCAGAGCGCATGGCGGCCAGCGGTGTCGAAGTATCCGAACCCACAAACGGAGAAACCCCTTCCGTGAGCGGCTGACGGGCCTTTCTGCCACAAGGGGTCGCGCCTACGACCTTACCCGCCGGAATATAGTTCGAAATCCCCATAAAAGCCGTATTGAAATGCGAGCCAAAAATGTCCTTATATTTTCGAGTTTCATGATAATAATAGTTGGCAATGGACTGTGCGATCCTGTCGACCTCTTCCTGATCATTGCCGTATTTCTCCACATTCACAGCCCGGCGCTGCAGATCCTCATAACCTACCCAGTCCGCTGCCATAGCCTCCGCAAATTCCTGGAGGGTCGCAGTCCCCTCTTCAAACACCAGCTTCTTGATCGCCATTAGCGAGTTGGCCACAACCCCCAGGCCAATCCCAGTCAGCACCGGCCCCACATTATAGCGGGCGCCGCCCCGGCTGAGGTCCTTGCCCTTCTCAAAACAGCCATCCACACAGGTAGAGAGGAACGGCCGCGGCACCATCTCTGAATGGAGCTGCTGCGCAATGACCGTACCTATCACAGAGTGATGCACCAGATACTGAAGCTGTGCCTCAAAAGCCGCCTTGATCTCCTCAAAGCTGGCAAAATCCGTCAGCGGCTTCACAGGAATCCCCAGGGTCTCCCCGCGGAGTCGGCTGTTCCCCTCATTCAAGGCATATTCCAGCGCGGCGCCAAAGTTGACGTTGACCGCCGCGGTCCACTGTCCTGTCTTTCTGAAATGCGGTACGACGCAGCCGCAGTTGTTCCAGTCCCGGGCATCCTCCGGCTCATACCCCGCCTGAAGCAGCATCCTGGAGCCCGCGTCGTCATTGTGGATCGCCGGGAAACCCGTCCCCGTCTTCACCAGGTCCACCACGGCGTTCATGAAGGCCTCGGGACAATCCGCATGAATCCGCACGCTGAGCCCCGGCTGATGGGTCTTCACCCGCTTGGTGGCCTCCAGGCACATATAGGTAATGTCGTTGGTGGCATCCGAGCCGTCGCGCTTTCGTCCGCCCACGGTCAGGTTCTGGAACTGATTATACCCCGCGAAGAAGTCCGCCGTGTTGGCTGAAATCGTCCAGACCCACTCGGAAAGCTTGATCCAGAGGGCTTCAATCAGTTCCTGTGCCTCCGCCGGCGTGATGCGTCCCGCCGCCAGATCCGCAGCGTAGAACGGGTACATATACTGGTCAAAGCGTCCCGGATTCAGCGCCAGCGGGTTCTCGGAGATTACGCCGCCCAGCTGTACAAACCACACGAACTGAATCGCTTCACGGAAGGTCTCCGGAGGATTAGCCGGTACCTTGCGGCAGACTCGTGCGATCTCCAGGAGCTCCTCCCTACGCTGCTTCAGCGGTACGGCCCACTCTTTTTCGCCTTTCTCAAGAGCTTTGTCAGCCGATGGTCCCGCCGCCCCAGCCACAGCCATTTCAGACGCTACGTCCCTCGCCATCTCCTCCGCTTTGTCCGCATAACGATTGGCAAAAGTAACAATAGCTTCCGCCGCAATGGCTATGGAAGTATAAAACTGGATCTTTTCAATATTCTCCCTGCTGACAGGCTCAAGCTCTGCGAGCTTTGCCTGTGCTTCCTCGCGAATACGGTCATAGCCTTTCGGGAACAGCGTCTCCGGATAATCCGGCGTCACTTCCCCAATGGCCTGACGCCACTTGGAGTCGTTGTCAATGATCCCCGTGTCAATCAGAATTCTTGCAGTGCTTTCCGGCACGCGGCTCAGGAATGCCTCTTCCAGGGACTTCCCCTTCCAGTAAGGGAAAATGTTCTCACGGACATAAGCACGCTGCTCGTCGGTCATCACATAAGGATCCTGCGGCCGCGTCTCAAAGGTGTCCATCTCTTTGTCCACCCATTTCCAGGAGAATTCCGGCGTCAGGATTCCAGTTCTGCGAAAGCGTCCCGCTGTGCCCACCAGGAGTTCGTCCTCAAAAATCTGAACCGGGAGCTCGCTGCAGGCTTTCAAGAATGCCTTGGCACGCCTGATTTCAATAGGTTCGCCCTCCGTCTCCTGATGGGAACGGGTCCACAGATCTGCACGATCATAGCAGATCAGCGGTCTTGAGTTCACATAAGACTGTCTGAATTTTTCAATTCTCTTGGTCACATTCATGATTTTAGCCTCCTGATATACAGCATTTCCAATGTTCGGAGCACATTATCTTCAAGCTTTATATTTTATATTTTATAATATATAATCTTGATTACATTATAATAGTCATTTCATTTTCAGTCAATCTAAAGGGCTGCTCTGCGCAACACAAATTTTAACCCCAATTTCAAACTTTTCCCAGCTTGTGTCTTACTGCTTGAATACGCTAAAGCTCTTCCCGTTTCAACGCGTCAATCAGTGAGGTCATGGCCATCCGCATGTGCTGTTCCAGATCAAAGCAGGCCTGATCCATATTTTTTTCCTCAGCCGCGCTGAGAATCCGCCGGTGGAATTCCTGGGAGAGATCATTGTTGAGATGCTCAATCAAATACCGGCGCATGTACCGCTCCACCTGATAGTGCAGCGTTTTGATCAGCTCCAGCAAAAAAGTATTGCCGCAGCGTCCGTAAAGCACCTTGTGAAGTTCCAGATTGAGCCTGCTCAGGGCTTTCCCCGTCTCTGCCCGGTCCAGCTGCTCAATGAGCTGGGCAGCTGCTTTAAAATCCTTTTTAGTCAGCCTGGGGATGGACATGGCTAAGGCGCCCTTTTCTATCAGGATCCGGGTCTCGAAAACCTCTCTGGCCCGCTCGCTCGAAAGTTCGCTGACAAAAGCGCCTTTATTGGGGTAAAAAGTGACCAGACCTTCCGTCTCCAGGTTTCTGAGTGCTTCCCGTACCGGAATCAGACTGCTGTCAAAACGTCTGGCGATCTCCTCCTGTTTCATCTGAGTACCTGCTTCAATCTCGCCATTCAGGATGGATTCCCTGAGCTCCTCGGCTATGATCGCCGGCAGATTTTGATAGGTCTTGCCTTTTTTCTTCAGATCGAGTGCCATGTCAACAACCCTTTCAGCGGACTAATCTAGCTTTCAACTTTTGCCATTCCCAAAGTCAAGCCGCAACCTATGTTTTTGTTTTAAGTATACCAGAAATGCCTCTCCCCTGAAGCCCCATTTACGCACACTGAAGAACGTGGTAACATTATGAGCAAATCATCAGCGTTTCCAAGGAGGCACCTAAACTTGAAAAAGAACATTAAAGAATTTTTCCTTATCAACCTTGGTCTAGCCATGGTTGCAGCGGGCATCTATTTCTTCCTGGTGCCCAACAATGTCGCCGCCGGCGGCGTCAGCGGCCTGGCCATGGTCATCAATTACTATCTGCCAGAGATCCCAATTGGCGCCTTTATGATGATGATGAACGTGATCCTGTTTATCATTGGGATTATTTTTATTGGCAAGGACTTTGGCGTTCGAACCATTTACTCCAGTCTGATGCTTTCAGGCATGATCTGGTTGTTTGAATCCCTCTTCCCCCTCACCGAACCGCTGACCGGAGACATCCTGCTGGAAATGATCTACGGGATCATGCTGGCGGGCGGCGGCATGGGCATTGTCTTCCTCAACAACGCCTCAACGGGTGGGACGGACATCATTGCCAAAATCCTCAATAAGTATTTTCAGATCGCCATCGGCAAAGGTCTTCTTATGGCGGACTTTCTCATTGTCTCTGCCGCAGGCGTCACCTTTGGCATTCAGAGCGGCCTCTATGCGCTGCTGGCAGTCATCATCAACGGCTTTGTGATCGACGCGGTGATCGAGGGCCTGGAGACCAACAAACAGGTGACGATCATTGCCACCGAGGTGGATCAGATTACGCGGTTCATCATGGACGACCTGGGACGCGGCGCGACGCTGTATCAGGCCAGAGGTGCCTATACCAATGAGTCAAAGGAGATCATCATGACTATTGTGGACCGCAAGGAATTTATCCGGCTCAGAAATTACATCAAGTCGGTGGATCAGCGGGCATTCATTTCCGTCAGCAAAATTCACGAGACGCTTGGAGAGGGCTTTAAGAGTTTATTGCATTAGCGCCCTGTGAGCGCGAACGCCGGATAACTTTGACGCCCTCCACTTAACCGAAAGGACAGAGGCTAATGAGATCAAAAATACTGGTCGTGGGCAGTCTTAATATGGATCTGGTGGCCACGGTGGAACATCTTCCCCGGCTTGGGGAGACCGTGACGGGAAAGCGCTTTGACACTTATTCCGGCGGCAAGGGCGCCAATCAGGCGGTGGCTGCGGCGCGGATGGGGGCCTCTGTGGCCATGGTCGGCGCGGTGGGTCAGGACGATTACGGCAGGCGACTGCTGGAGGGTTTGTCCCGGGATGGGGTTGACGTTCAGGGTGTCCAAACGCTGCCTGACCTTCCAACCGGCGTCGCTGTGATCACGGTTTCTGCCGATGGTCATAATACCATCACCGTCATCCCCGGCGCCAACGGCGGAGTCCAGCCTTCTGACCTCGACCTGGCGGCGGACGCGTTCTCAGCCTGCGACCTGGTGGTCCTCCAGCTTGAGCTGCCTACGGACACTGTTCTTCGTGCGGCGCAGCTCGCCCATTCCTACGGTAAAAAAGTCATCCTCAATCCGGCACCCTATCAGACGCTGCCTGAGTCGCTGCTTCAACTTGTCGATGTGCTGGTGGTCAACGAGATTGAAGGCCTGCAGCTCAGCGGACGTGCGCCTGAGTTTCACGAGTCGGGTAAAGTCACCGGCGCATCCCCTTCAAAGCTGTCTGGTATGGTTTTTTCACCTGGCGATGTTATGAAGGCTTTGGTCGAGCTGGGCTTTCCTATTGTTCTCATGACTATGGGGGCTGACGGGGTTTATTACAGCGGCGAGGGTCGATCCGGCCACATTCCCGCCGTTAAGGTCTCTGCAGTGGATACGACTGCTGCAGGAGATACGTTTGCCGGTGCCTTTGCGGCATTTTGGCAGTCGGTTGGCCTGGAGAAAGCGGTCGAACTGGCGGTAGAGGCTGCCGGCATAACTGTCACCCGCCCGGGAGCGCAAGTCTCCATCCCATTTGAATGGGAATTGAGGGGCAAGTAAAATAATCCAAAGTGGTCAGGAGGACTTTCAGATGTCTGTGAAAATGTTGATTAAAGAATACAAAGATTACACCATTGCCATGCGCAGAGAATTCCACCAACATCCGGAGCCCAGCATGAAGGAATTGCGAACACAGAAGCGCGTCATGGAGGAGCTTGCCGCCATGGGCATAGAATGCCGGGAAGCTGGCGGTACCGGTGTTATTGGCTGGATTCGGGGCGCACTGCCAGGCAAGACCGTGGCGCTGCGGGCTGACATGGATGCTCTGGAGCTGCAGGAAGATAATGCTGTCCCATACAAATCTCAAACTGATGGCCTCATGCACGGCTGCGGCCACGACGGCCACACTGCCAGCCTGCTCGGCGCCGCCCAGATCCTCAAGGATCTCAAAAATGATTTTGAAGGCACCGTAAAATTGATCTTTCAACCCGGTGAGGAAACCGCCAAAGGGGCTCTCGCTATGATTGATGCCGGGGCTCTGGAGGATGTGGATGCTATCTTTGGTCTCCACTTGTGGAATGATGCGGAAGTGGGCAGAATTTCCGTAGAGCCCGGTCCCAGAATGGCTTCTGCAGGGATCTTCAAGATTCACGTCACCGGCAAGGGCGGCCACGGGGCCATGCCGCATCAGACAGTGGATGCTGCTGTGGTTGGGGCTTCCATCCTTCTGAATCTGCAGACCATTGTCAGCAGGGAGATCAATCCGCTGGATCCGGCGGTGGTGACCATCGGCAAAATCACTGCAGGGTCGCGGTTTAATGTCATAGCTGCGGAAGCGTTCCTCGAGGGGACGACGCGCTGCTTCAGCCATGAAGTCAACGACGCTTTTGAGGGGCAGATTCGGCGAATTTCGGAGAGCATCGCGCACTCTTTTCGGGCTGAGGCTAAGCTGGATTATGAGCAGCTGGTCATTCCTACAATTAACGATCCGGGGTTGTCTGAGATCGCTGCCCGGTCGGTGGATGCCCTGTTTGGTCCGGAGGCGCGGCAGAGTGTGCCTCAGAATACAGGGGGCGAGGACTTTTCCTTTTATGCAAAATATGCGCCTGCCGTTTTTGCCTTTGTGGGCTCGAAAAATACCGAGAAGCTCGAGCACTTCCCGCACCATCATCCGAAATTCGATATTGACGAGGATGCCCTGGGCATTTCCGCCGGGCTGTACGCGCAGTTTGCGCTGGATTTTTTAAAGGCTTAATGATTTAACGTTTTAACGGTTTAACGGTTTAATGGTTTAATGGTTTAGGCGGGTAAAACTAAAGCCACCACAGGTGCCCAATAAATTATGGGCAATTGTGGTGGCTTATTCATTTTGGAAACCTAGATCTTTAATCTGCCGGCTGCTCGCTTTCGATTGTCTTCAGTGTAAACAAGTGTATGCTCACGGCGACGCCTATAAAAACGAGAAGGAGCCTGATGTGAAAGTGATCCACCAGGATCATGGAGATGCTTAGGGTCAGCCACAGCATGGATAAAGCCGCGGTTCTGGCCTTGCGTCTGACGCCTCTGTACGTGATGTAGTCATAGAGGTATGGGCCCAGGATTTTATGGTTCATCAGCCAGTCGTACAGGCGCTTTGAGCTGCGCATGTAACAATAGGAGGCCAGAAGCAAAAAAGGGGTCGTAGGCAGGACGGGTAATACGACGCCAATGATTCCGAGAATCAGGGCAAGACTGCCGGCCAAGATCAGCAAATGTTTTTTTAGTCTGCTCGACACCTGTTCACCTCCAAAATGTGGATTAAACGCCTTTTTACTTTTTCAGACATTTTGGGCAAGTCCCTTTGAAATAGACATTCTTGTCGTCAATGCCAAAGCCCTTTAACTCTTCCGATACAAGTGCCTCATCAATGACGCGAAAGTTGAAGATCTCGCCACAGGTGTTGCATTTAAAGTGCCCGTGAAAGTCGGTAAGGATATCATACCGCGCTTCATTTTCCACGATATCCAGCACTCTGACGAGCCCTGCTTTTAGAAACAGATTCAAGGTGTTGTAAACGGTAGCTCTGGACAGCGTTGGCACTTTAATCAGCAATTCGTTATAAATCATATCTACGGAAGGATGATTGTGGTGGGTCAGCAAATATTCCAGGATCATAAGCCGCTGCTGTGATGGGCGGACTTTGTGGACTGAAAGCATAGTGGTGAGCTGCTGGACGGTTGGGGGTTCATGCGCGTAGCCATCTGTTTGCTTTTTCGTGGCTTTCATTGGATTCCCAGCTTTCTCTTAGGATGATCTTCTCCTTGAAACCTTAGCCTAACGAAAGAAACCGCTATACTGAACCGGTGTAGATATTTTCTGGTTTTATAATGATTATAAGTTATTGTACTCTCATTCGAAATGAGCGTCAAGATTGGCGAAATGGTCGGTAAAGGTGGGGGACGCGGACGACTTCAACTTTGGTGACGCGGACAGCTTCAACTTTGGTGACGCGGACAGAAATGAAAATTGTACCGGAGCTTCAGATAACAATTCTCACTGACGTAAAAATGAACGCTTGTATTACAAAGACATTTCTGTCCGTCCCCAACCCAAAACCTGTCCGCGTCATCAACTCCCACTTCGTCCGCGTCCCCTTCCATTAAAAAGCCATGCCCGGCACTTGCCGGGCATGGCTTCAGCTCAACTTACAATCCATTTAACGACATTCAATAGTTTGGGGTCAGACACCAAAACAAAAATTCCTTCTTTGTCATAATTCCATAAAGCGAAACTGCTCTTTGTTAAATTAAAATCAAAAAAACTCAAATTAAATGATCTTTAATCACCACCTATCAAGAAGTGTTGCTCTGCTTTCAATCCCCTTCAATTAACACTTCAATTATTATATAATGGCGTTGGAATACCAATCCGTTAGTAGGTTTTACAAAAATGATTGAAATTTTTTTGATACTTTTTGTGAATCTATTAACAACTTTAGGAGGTTGTTATGAACTTCTCTTTGTCAAAAGAACACGAAATGCTTCGCGAACTGTATCGCAGCTTCACAGTTCAGGAGGTCAAACCTCTCGCAGAGGAAATCGATGAGGAAGAGCGCTTCCCGGTGGAAACCGTCGAAAAGCTTGCACGCTACGGCTTCATGGGGATCCCTTTTCCGAAGGAACTCGGCGGCAGCGGCGCAGGAAACCTGGCCTATGCCATGGCGGTCGAAGAGCTCTCAAAAGCCTGCGGCACCACCGGTGTCATTGTCAGCGCTCACACCAGCCTTTGCGCTGCACCTATCTACGAGTTTGGTACTGAAGCGCAAAAGCTAAAGTATCTCCCGCCTCTTGCCAAAGGCGAAAAAATTGGCGCTTTCGGCCTCACAGAAGCCAACGCTGGAACTGATGCCAGCGCCCAGCAGACTAAAGCGGTCCTCCAAGGTGACCACTACGTCCTGAATGGCAGCAAAATCTTTATCACGAACGCCGGTCATGCGGACACCTATATTGTCATGGCCATGACAGACAAAGCCGCAGGCACCAGAGGGATCTCGGCCTTCATTGTGGAGCGCGGTTTCCCGGGCTTTTCCATCGGCAAAAAAGAGAAAAAGATGGGCATTCGCGGTTCGTCTACCTGCGAGCTCATCTTCGAAAACTGCATAGTGCCAAAAGAAAATTTGCTCGGCAAAGAAGGCCAGGGTTTCAAAATCGCCATGAAAACGCTGGACGGCGGCCGTATAGGCATCGCTGCTCAAGCCCTTGGCATTGCTCAGGGCGCCATTGACGAGACTGTCAAATATGTGAAAGAGCGTAAGCAGTTCAACAGGCCAATTTCAGCCTTCCAAAACACCCAGTTCGAGCTCGCCGGTATGCAGACGAAAGTCGACGCTGCCCGTCTCCTGGTCTACCGTGCCGCCACCCTGAAGGAAGCCGGCGCGTCCTACGCCACCGAAGCCGCCATGGCCAAGCTCTACGCGTCAGAGGTCGCCATGGAAGTCACCACCAAAGCAGTCCAGCTGCACGGCGGCTATGGCTACACCCGGGAATACGGCATTGAGCGCATGATGCGCGACGCGAAGATCACTGAAATCTACGAAGGCACCTCGGAGGTCCAGAAAATGGTCATTTCGAGCGCAATGCTGAAATAGGAGGCCTGTCCCATGAAGATAATCGTATGCATGAAGCAAGTTCCGGATACCAATGAGGTCAAGCTGGATCCCGTCACCGGGACGCTGATCCGCGACGGTATTCCGTCCATCATCAACCACGACGACAAAGCCGGCCTCGAAGCCGCCCTTTGCCTGAAAGATCAGTTTGGCGCTCACGTCACCGTCCTCACCATGGGACCGCCGCAGGCCGACAAGGCCCTGCGGGAAGCCCTGGCTATGGGCGCGGACCGCGCTATCCTCCTGACAGATCGCCGTTTCGCCGGAGCGGATACCTGGGCGACGTCCCTGACGCTCGCCAGTGCCATCCGCAAGATGGATTACGATCTCATCATCGCCGGCCGCCAGGCCATCGATGGTGACACAGCTCAAGTCGGCCCTCAAATCGCAGAAAAACTCAGCATCCCTCAGGTCAGCTACGTGGAGGACCTCGAGGTCGAGGCTGGCCAAGCTTCCATCATAGTCAAGCGCATTTTCGAGGAAGGCTATCACCGCATCCGCGTCAAGTTCCCTTGCCTGATCACAACCCTGGCAGAGATGAACACGCCGCGCTACATGTCCGTTGGGGGCATAATGGCCGCTTATAATGAAAAGCAAGTCGAAACCTGGACCCTGGACCAACTGGACATGAACCCGGACCACGCCGGTCTCAAGGGCTCGCCAACCAAGGTCAGAAAGTCCTTTACCAAAGCGCCGAAGGCCCCGGGCAAGAAATTCAACACCGAGCCGGACGCAGCCGCCAGACTCATTCTGGACGCGCTCAAAGAACGCTTCATTGTAGAATAACGCTGATTCGATCAGGAGGTATAGCATGGAAATCCAAAATTATTCTGATGTCATGGTCTTTGTCGAGCAGCGTGAAGGCCACGTCCAAAAGGTGTCCCTCGAACTCATTTCCAAAGGCAGAGAGATTGCCGATGAGCTCGGAGCCCGCCTAAAAGCCGCCGTTCTCACAGCGGGTCTGACCCACCCTGTTCATTCGCTCATCGAACTGGGCTGCGATGAGGTCATCCTCGTCGAGCATCCAATCCTTGAACCTTACACCACGGAGCCTTATACCAAAGCGCTCACAGAAGTCATACGCGCCCACAAGCCGGAGATTGTCCTGTTTGGGGCAACGACCATCGGCAGAGACCTGGCACCTAGGGTTTCTTCGCGGCTGGATACCGGCCTCACCGCGGACTGCACGAAGCTGGAGGTCGACCTTGAAAGCCGAAATCTTCTGATGACGCGGCCGGCGTTTGGGGGCAACATCATGGCGACGATTATTTGTCCAAACCACCGTCCGCAAATGTCGACGGTGCGTCCCGGTGTCATGCAGATGGCGGAACCGGTTATTGGTCGAATTGGCGTCTGCAGGAATTTTGAGATCGCGTTCTCGCCGGAGGATCAGCACGTGGAAGTGCTCGAGGTCGTTAAGGCGAGCAAGAAAAAGGTCAATATTGAGGATGCGACGATTCTGATCTCCGGCGGTCGCGGCATTGGCTCGCCGGAAGCGTTCCCGATTCTGGAGTCCCTGGCGGACAAGCTGGGCGGCACCGTGTCTGCTTCCAGGGCTGCGGTGGATGCCGGCTGGATCGATCGAAACCACCAGGTCGGCCAGACCGGAAAGACGGTGCGCCCTGACCTGTATATTGCCTGCGGTATTTCAGGCGCTATTCAGCACCTTGCGGGCATGGAGGAGTCTGAGTTTATAGTAGCAATCAACAAAGATGAAGGCGCGCCTATTTTTGACGCCGCGGATCTCAGCATAGTTGGGGATGTCCATAAGATCATCCCCGAGCTGATCCGGATTTTGCCGGAGCTTGGGAATAGAAACGCGCAGTAGGGCATAAGCCGATGGGCGTTAGCATTAGGACATAAGCAGTACGGATTAAAAGGTAAGGCGTCAGGAAAACGGTTTTCAGCAAACCATTTTCCTGACGCCTTTTTATTTTAGTGTCACCCAACTTACCGTGTCGATTTTGCTGTCAAGTCCGGCAATTCTTCAATCCATGTCTTTAAAGTTTCGAAGTTGCCCTGTCTGTGATGGGACAGATCTTCCTCCCCTTTGTGAATCAGGTGATCCGTCAACAGGAAGGTGTCCATACCCAGATCCGCAACGCACAGGTCTTCTTTGGCATCATTGCCAACCATCAGGCATTCTTGCGGCTCTTTTTTGAGGGCCTTTAAGACGTCTCTGTAATAATCCAGGTTTGGCTTACAATGGCTGCAATTCTCGTAGGTGGTCACCAGCGAAAAGTCCTCTGGTTTTAAACCCGCCCACTGAATTCTAAAATGCGTCGCTATGGCAGGAAAAAGCGGATTGGTGGTCAGAGCCAGGGTATAGCCTTTGCGCTTTAGCAGGTCGACGCATTCGCGGGCCAAGGGATTTTGGCTGGCGACTACTTTAGCTTTATCGAATTCCGTCATATAAAATTCTTCAAGCAGAGGTCTCAGGGCATTGGCATCACCCTCGTAGACGTTGTCGAACACACGCCAGAACTTTTCCTCATTGGTCATGAGACCGTCGTTTCTGACCATGGCTTCCGTACCGGTCCAGATCGCTTTGAAAAGCGGTTTAGGCTCTATGCCCCTGGATGCCATCATCTTGCCCATTAGTCCAAAATAAGTTTCCAGAAATTGATCCTGATCCAAGGGAAGCAAAGTCCCGTCCAAATCGAATAATACGGTATTCATAACGCCATAACCCCATTTCTCAAGCGCTTGCGCTTAGCTAGAAAGTTTACCTTTCAAAGTTTACCATAATCGAATTGAAAAAGGTAGTTAAGGCATGGTGACAATATGGGAATTATTGCGCCTTAGCTCTGTCACTGAGTTCAGTTTGGTGCCTGTCACCGAGTTCAACTCAGTGACAGGCACTCAGTTCATCTCAGTGCCAGAGCTTCACACAATTCACTACAATTTGTTGTTTACTGCTCAACTGCTTGCATCAGCGCGTCTTCGATTGCCTTCAAAATCACCTTGCTGCTGTAAGAAGCGCCCACTACCAAATCGACGTCGAGAGATTGCGCCTGCAAAACAATCTCAGGCAAAATTTCAGCATTTGCCCCCTGGCCGTGCTTGTGCTCGATCAACTCAATCGAAACAATTTTATGATTTTTAAGCTCAACTTGAACTTCGGCTTCCACTGGAAGCGCAGAATGACTGCCTGTAAAGACGCCATCCTTTGTCTGATCCAGATCAATATCCGCCAGTTCCAACGCCATAAGCCCATTCAAATTGCTCTCAATTTTTTTCATAACCACCTGCGCAGCCAGGAAAATCAACACCAGCACTATCAAAATCCCAATGAGCAGTTTTTTCTTTTTAGACACTTCATCCCTCTCCTCTACAACAAATGATCCACAATTTTCTCCAAATCTTGATAGGCTTGATCTTCTGTCATATCCCCGGCGCTTGAAAAGCGCAGTGTCAGCAGTCCCTGTACGGAATAGATCATCAGCTTTGCCACAATCTCAACGTCTTCCTGTTTTAGAATGCCATTTTGAACAAAAGCGCCAAAGGTTTCCGACCACATAGAAGAAAAATCCGGATCATGACTTTGATCTTCCGAGCCTCCAATGGATTCAACATCAGGTTTGGTCAAAGGATAAAAATAGAAAAATCTAAAGACCTCCGGATGTTCAAAGAAGTAACCCATATACAGTTTAAATACTTTCTTGATATCTTCCTTATTTTTAACCGGTGATGACATCTTTGACTTAACGGCTTCAACGAGCTCCTGGATCATGAGCTGCCGCGTCTCCCACAATAACGCATTTAGATCTTTGAAATAATTGTAGATTGTCGCATAAGAATAACCTGCCGCATCAGCGACTTTACGGACCGTCAGCTGGTCAGCCCCCTCATTTTTTACGGCTGCAATCGCGGCTTCAAGGAAGTAGTTTTTCATGCGCTTCTTTTTGATTTCTTGACGTTCCTCAGGGTGCAAGTGGTTTCATCTCCTCCACGGGCAATTATTTACACTGCCGTTCAAAAATTCGAACAGAAGGTAAACAACAATATGTAATATTAACGTTGTTAATTATATGGACAAAAAATCGAATTGTCAAGTTGAATGCTAGCAACAGTCCTTGATCTTCTGCGACGGAATAGGATCCCCATATGTTATCGCATCCCAAAGTTATAAGCTTCCCTCAACCAATCCAGAAGCTCTTCATCCAGGTCTTCCTGCGCGGAGAGGATGAGGTGATGCATCCATCGGCCAGGGTAGGGCTCTACAGATTCAACGATTCGCGGGCTCACAACTTGGTGGTTCAGGCTTAAGCTCAGGATGAAATAGTGCTCCGGACGTCCCTTGACTTTGTGGATTGGCAGCCAAACGTAGGCAAAGCTCTTGCCTGAGGAAAATGAGATTTGGGTCTTTTGAACCTTGCGCGTTACGTCACCCAGCGCATAAAGGAGGGGTTCCAGCGCCTGATAAAGAGGCAGCACACAAGGATCCGCCGCGAAAAACGCGTCTATGTCATTTGTTGTTGGTGTAGTCTCAGCATCTTGCATTCAATTAGCCTCCTTCCGCAAGTTTTATTCAGCGTACGTTAATTATACCCATTGCGAGGCCGTAAAAAAGCAGCCCGCATTAATCGCCGGGCTGCTGAGGATTACATCATTCGCAAAACTAACAGACGTGCAGACTGTAACCGCGTACCCGGGTTGCTGGCGCAGCGAGGAGGCAAATCAATATTACAATTTCATTACCGTCCGCCCCAAGTCAAAACCTGTCCGCGTCCCCAGATTAAAACCTGTCCGCGTCACCAACCTTCAACTCCCCACATTACTTCCCCCTGCTGTGATAATGGGTGTGCAGCAGCTCGTGGGACTTGTGGCCCAGGGGCTCTCCCAGCCAGGTTTCATAAAGCTTCAGGACATCCGGATTCTTGTGGGACTTGCGGATTGGCTGTGCTTCATCAATCTTGTAAAGGGCGTCCATACGCTTCTCCCTGACATCGTTGGTCGAGCGGATCGGCTGTCCGCCGCCGCCCAGGCATCCGCCCGGACAGGCCATAATCTCAATAAAGTGATAAGGCGACTCACCCCTTCGAATCTGCAACATCAGCGTCTTGGCATTGGAAAGACCATTGGCGACGGCAACCCTGAGGACAACCTCATCCCCAATCGCAACTTCCGCTTCCTTGATCCCCTCAAGACCTCTGACCTCTTTGAACTCGAGGCTCAACAATTCCTCCCCGGTCACGACTTCATAAGCCGTGCGAAGCGCGGCCTCCGTTACGCCACCGGTAGCACCAAAGATCGCGCCGGCTCCGGAGCCAATGCCAAATGGCGTATCGAAGGTTTCCTCCTCGATCTCAGCAAACTCAATGCCGGCAGAGCCAATCATGCGCGCCAGCTCCCGGGTCGTTAAAACCGCGTCCACCTCACGAACACCGCCGGAAGTCATTTCAGGCCTGGCCGCCTCATATTTTTTCGCGGTACAGGGCATAACAGACACCGTGAAAATATCCGATGGCGCCAGCCCCTTCAGCTCCGCATAATAGGTCTTCGACAGCGCCCCAAACATCTGCTGCGGCGATTTGCAGGTGGACAGATGGTCTAACAAGTCATCGTAAACACCTTCGATGTAATTGATCCATCCGGGAGAACACGAGGTGACCATCGGCAAAACGGGCTTTTCTCCTTTGGAGAGTTGGGACAGCCTTGACAGCAGCTCATGGGACTCCTCCATAATGGTGAGGTCTGCGGTGAAATTGGTATCGAAAACCTGGTCAAAGCCCAGGCGCCTCAGCGCCGCCACGGTCTTGCCCGTGACAATTTCGCCCTTCGGCAGGCCAAAAGCGTCCCCGAGGGCCACGCGCACCGCAGGGGCAACCTGGACAATGACGTGTTTCGAAGGATCCTCAATGGCTTCCCAGACCAGGTCCGTGTCATCCTTTTCCACAATGGCGCCGGTAGGGCACACCGCCGCGCACTGGCCACAGAAGACGCATAGGGTGTCCTCCAGCGGCATTTCGTAGGCCGGCGCAATGTTGAACCGGGTGGATCGGTGGGAATGGGTCAGGACGTGAACCTCCTGAACGTTCTGGCAAGCCTCCACACAGCGACCGCACTTGATGCATTTGCTGGAGTCCCTGACCAGGGACGGATTGGTATTGTCCAGCGGCAGCGCGTCGACTGCGTCCTCCAAGTGAGTGCGCGAAATGTTAAACCGCTCGCAAAGGTCCTGCAGCTCGCAGTTCCCGTTGCGGTGGCATTTCAGGCAGTCCTGGTTGTGGTTGGCCAGCATCAGCTCCAGTATCCCCCGCTGCATGTCCCTGACTTTCCTTGTGTTGGTCAGAACCTCCATACCTTCCCAGACCCGGGTCGAGCAGGCGGCAGACAGCTTCCGGCTGCCCTTGACCTCAACGACGCAGATCCTGCAGTTGGCCTTGATCTCCTGGTCCGGATGGTAGCAGAGGTGCGGAATGTTGACCGCGACCTTCTTCGCCGCTTCCAGCACCGTCGTCCCCTCTGGCACCTGGATCGTCTTATGGTCAATGGTCAGTTGAATGTCCTTCATGCCCGCTCCCCCCTTTCGCCCTTAAAGCTGTGTTTGCCGATGGTTTCGCCCACAGCCACCCCAGCCGCACTTGCCTTTACATTTGCATTTGCCTTCAGACCCGCCTCATCCCCCTCGCCGAACGCGCCCAGCTCAAACGCCTCAGGAAAATGCCGAATCGCCGAAAGCAGCGCGCTCTGAGCTGTCTCGCCCAATCCGCAGAATGAGCAGTTTGACATAATGGTCGCAAAGCGCTTAGCGGTTTCCAGGTCATCCGGCCTTGGTGCGCCGTCCGCAAAGCGGGCAATGATCCGCCCGATCTGCCGGTTCCCTTCCCGGCACGGCGTGCATTTGCCGCAGCTTTCGTGGATGAAAAAGTCCTGGATGGACTCAAGGAATTCAATCACGGAAGTGCGGTCGTCCACCACCAATATGCCGCCGGAGCCTACGTCGAGCCCGGCCTTGGCCAAGTCCTCGTAGGTATAAGGTGTGTCCAGCAGCGAGGCAGGTGCTATTCGCCCCGAAGCCCCGCCTAATTGTACAAGTCTGAGTGTCCGCCCTTCTTCCAAACCTCCGCCGATGGTTTCGATAATCGTCTCCAGCGTCATCCCAAAAGGGATCTCATAAGCGCCGGGTCGCCTGACATTACCTGCCAGGGAGATCAGCTTCGTTCCCGGTGATTTCTCTGTGCCGTAAGCTTTGAACGCCTCAGCGCCAAAATCCAGAATCGCCGCGGCAGCCGACAGCGTTTCTACATTGTTGACCAGCGTCGGCTTTTGAAAAAGTCCGCATTCTTTTATAAACGGAGGCTTGATCCGCGGTCTCCCACTTTTGCCCTCCATGGATTCAATAAGGGTGGAGCCTTCGCCGCAGACGTAAGCCCCGGCGCCGGAATAGAGCGTTATGTCGAAGCTGAAGTTTGTGCCTTGGATGTGGCTGCCTAACCACTGATTAGTTCTTGCCTGGTCTATGGCTTTTTGGAGCTTTGGCCTCAAATGGCGGTATTCCTCCCTGAGATAGATATAGCCATGTTTTGCGCCCACCGCATAACCTGCTATGGCCATGCCCTCCAGCAGCCTGAAGGGATCCTTTTCCATCAGGGTCCTGTCTTTGAAGGTGCAGGGCTCACCTTCATCCGCGTTGCAGATGACGACCTTGTCCTCTCCGGGGACCTCCGCGGCTTGACGCCACTTGATTCCGGTGCTGTAGGCCGCTCCTCCACGCCCCTGAATGCCGGAATCTGCGATGATTTGAATGAGCTCCGCCGGAGTCAGACCCAGGGCGCGCTTCAACCCGCCAAAACCGCCAATGGCAAGGCAGCTGGCAAGATCGTCTGTATTGTACTTGTCAAAATGCGCTGTAATAAAACTGACCGTATTAGGCACGCGCTCCGCCCCCTTTCTCATAGCGGGCCAGGGCGTCTCTGACGTCCTCTTCCGTTTTCAACGGCCCGTAGACGACGCCGTTGACCCGGATTGCCGGAGATATGTCACAGGCCCCAAAGCAAGGCGCTGCCTCAAGATGGTATTTTCCATCCTTTGTCGTTTCTCCGGTTTTTATGTCCAGGATGCCCTCCAAGGCCTCTTTTAGCCTGCGGCTTCCCACCACCTTGCACACAACGCTGTCACAAAACTGAATGACAATATCCGCCCGCGGCACGTCCGAGAGCGCTTCGTAAAATGAGATGACATCGTAGACCCTGCTGAGGGGCAGGTCGAGTTTCTCACCCACATAAACCCCTATTTCTTTTGGGAGGTACTGCTTTGGCGTGATGTCCTGAATGTCGAGCAGCATGCCGACGAGACGTGTTGGATCCTTGGCGAAGCGCTCGAGGATGCTGTCGATCTGAACCATCAGCTCTGGCGTAAGAATGGTCGTGTGGGCAGGCTTGTACAGACTGTCTGAACCTTGGTGTGTATTGGATGTGTTCGTCACATAGGCGTTCATAAAATGCCCTCGCTTTCATTGAAAAATTGCAGCTGTCTATTCTAAACCTGGAAGTGAGAAATCGAAATGCTGTTTACACAATTTACATTATGAACATTATGAACTTTATTAGGTTAATTATACACCTAATGCCTTTCCCATAGCAAGATTGCTGGTTTGAAAAACGGACAACATAAAAGCCTCCCTTATTTCCAGTCATGAGGCTCTTCACCATGACTAAAACAAAGGAGGCTTGAAGAGGGCATATGAATTTCACTTCATCCTAAAGGTCTCATAGCCCTTGTATAGGACCGTTGCCACCAGAGGATCCCGGCGCAGCGCGTTCAGAACATCTTTTACCTCGTCGCAGCCCCGTCGCTCCAAAAATGCCTCAATTTCAAACTGGTTCATGGGATGACGCTTGATGATGCTGAGCACCGCCTCGCGATCATCTTCAATATCGCTGTGAAAACCATTCGATTCCAGCAGGTCGATTGGCAGCCCGCCCAAAATGTCGACAGCCCGCCCCATGACCTCGGGGTCAACCGCCTCCACCTCCGGCTCAGCCGGCGGGCGCACCACGGTGTTGATGTAGAGCCGGTCATAACGCAGCGTCTCAAGCAAGGCCTTAAACCCCGAAAGAGCATCCTCGTCGTCATTGATCCCTTTGACGAGCATGATCTCAATCCAAAGCTGGCCTTTATATTTTTGAGAAAACACGCGCAGCCCTTCGATCACCTGATCGAACTTCAAAGACCCATGCGGCCGATTGATCCGTTTAAACACACCCTCATCCGCAGCGTCAAGGGAGGGCAGTACTAAATCCGCTTCTAGCAGTGCGGCTTGAACCCCCACGTCAAAAAGCAGCGCCCCATTGGTAATCACCGCTACCGGCTTCTCACTCAACCGCTTCAACCCGCGAATCAATTTACCCAGGTCCGCATAGAGCGTCGGCTCTCCTTCGCCCACAATGGTGATGACGTCAAACGCAGTACCGCCTTCAATTACAGCCTTCGCCTCATCCAGGATGTCCTCTACAGGGAAGTAATTCTGCCTCGTGTTCGTCATGTAATCTGTCCGGCCCAGCTGGCAGTACACGCATGCGTAATTGCAGGTTTTCTTTGGAATTGGACTGACGCCCAGCGACAATCCAAGCCGTCTCGATGGTACCGGGCCATAGACATAGTCAGGTGTTTTCATGACGCACCTCGCTTTGGTTAAGTCTCTTAATGCCCGCAATTCCCATGCTCGCCATGGTCATGGGCATGCTGATGCTCGTGGCAGATGGAGCCTGTGGATTCGAGCTCGCCTTTCAGGTAAAGCTCAGCCGCTTCTTTTGCAGTATTGCGAACTCCCACAACGACCTCGATTCCTTTTTCATTGAAAATCTGGACCGCACCGCCGCCCATACCGCCGGCAATGATGACGTTGACGCCAAGGTCGTTCAGGAAGTTCGGCAGGAATCCCGGCTTGTGCCCTGGATTGGCCACGACCTCATGATTAACCACTTGTTCGCCCTCAACATGAAATACATTGAAATTCTCGCAATGGCCAAAATGCCCTGCCACCATACCGTTGTCACTTGCGACTGCAATTTTCATAAAACGCCTCCACCTTCTAATTTTTTTATGCCGATGGTCACCCAACGCCACATTGCCCGTCAAGGGACCATCGGCATGATAATTTTCTCTAGAGCTTACCAAGAGCGCCCCGCATGAGGTCTGAATAGTCCTCGAGTCCCGTCACCTCTTTAGCCAGGGGTGTGAGCGGCACCAAGTCCCGTCGATCCACGTGAGAAAGATCAAACTTGCGGTTCAAAGCCATCAGCTGTCTTAGACCGGCCGAGATCCGCTCCAGGTACGAGTAAAGCCCAATGGCCCCCGTGCTCATGGCGTCAGCCTCGTCCCCGTAAATGGCGCGCAGCGGCTTCACCTCACTGAAGAGCGTTTCCACAGTACCGCCAAACCGCGAAAGGTCCTGAGGCAGTTTGTCTTCCTTGAGCAGCTCACCCAGGCGCTTGCCCGTCATTGCCGCTGCCATGGCCGCCCGGCCTATGCCCACCAGGCTGACATAAGGTGCCCCAAGAGCCAGACCCTTGAACACGTGATCCTCCATGGAAAATCCACCGGTAATGGCTACCTGCGGCAGGTCATAGCCTTTCTCTTCCATGGTCTTAAGGATCTCGTAAACCAGGCTTTCGAGCACCACTGTTGGGATGCCCCATTCATTCATCATCTTCACAGGACTGTTGCCCGTGCCGCCACCGGCCCCGTCCAGGGTCACCAGGTCCACCCCTTCTTCAGAGGCAATTCTCAGGATTCGCGCCAGGTCTTCCGGATCAAAAGGCCCTGTCTTGAAGCAGATCCGCTCTGCGCCCAGCGCCCGCAGTTCAGCGATGCGCTTTTTCAGCGAAACCTCGTCCCACATTGGCAGCCTGCCTACCTTTTCAAAGACCGGGCCTTTGCCTTCATTGAAACGGGCGGCCACCTCAGGATCCGTCGGATCCGGGAACACGAGGTAGCCCATGTTTTTCAGCCTGAGCGCGTCCTCCAGCGTCCGCTGGAGTCCAAGCCCCTGAATGCCCTTGGCCGCCTGGCCAAACTTCAGCTCCACCGACTTGACGCCGAGGTGCTGCAGCGCGTAGTCCAGGACTCCGAGGCGCTCGTCGTCTTCGTTTGCCTGAAGGACAATGTCCCCGTAGCCGCGTTCGAACTTCCGGAACGCCCCGACCATGTCCGCGATCAGCGGCGCCGCCTTCACACGGCCGTTTTCGAGAACCAGACCCTTGTCCTTGGCCACTACGTCCTCGCCTATGACCACCAGCACGCCGGCCATTGCCGCGCCGGCAAAGTAATCCTGCCAGTTCAGCTTAGCCATGGCGGGTAAGACAATCGGCAGCCTCAGCTTTAAAGGATGCTTTTTGCCGATGCTCGTCTCGACCTTCACCTTGGCATAAGTGGCGGCGTCCGAGTCCTCAGTGGTCCCCCTGGCGCCGAATACGCGGCCGTTGATGTTGAGGTGGGAGAAGTCTAACGGATAATTCTTTTCCGAAGCGAACTGACTGGAATCTGCTGCGAAGGGATAAATGGCTTCCGGACCCCTGAGGGCTGAAAGGCCAATCTCACAGCTGCCGGGGCAATCCATGGTGCAGACGGCGCACATGCCTGAAAATGGGGAGGTGTGAGCCTCGGTGCGCATGCGGGTGTTGGTGACCGTGGTACCTAGTGAAGGGCTAAAGGACATGGTTAAGCCTCCTTATGTAGGTTGTGGGCCTGTGATGACTTCTTGCTGTGTAAGCCTATACCGGATTTATACCCTACGCTTCCAGCAGCGGCGCGATTTCTTCCAAATAATTTTCGTGGATCAGCTCAATCATGCCTGCATCGCAGGATGCGGCGATCCTGGTGTCGATAGGGAGCTTCGCCAGCACTTTTATGCCATGGGATGCCGCTACCTTCTCTATATTGCTTTCCCCGAAGATTCTATGCTCTTTGTCACAGTCCGTGCATTTGAAGTAGGACATGTTTTCGACGATGCCATAGATTGGGATGTTCATCATCTGCGCCATTTTGACCGCTTTCGAGACGATCATGGACACCAGCTCCTGCGGCGAGGTAACGATGATGATACCATCGACCTTGATGGATTGGAAGACGGTCAGCGGCACATCCCCTGTGCCCGGCGGCATGTCGATGAACAGATAGTCCACATCTTCCCAGATCACTTCTGTCCAGAACTGCTTGACTGTGCCGGCGATGATCGGGCCGCGCCATACAACAGGGTCGGTATCGTTTTCCAGCAGCAAGTTGATCGACATGATGTCAATGCCTGTCACGCTTTTAACTGGCAGAATGCCTGTATCCGTTCCGATCGCTTTTTTCTTGATACCAAACGACTTTGGAATGGACGGACCGGTGATGTCGGCGTCCAGGATGGCTGTATGATGGCCACGTCGGTTCATAGTCACAGCTAACAGTGACGTCACCAGAGACTTGCCTACGCCTCCTTTGCCACTGACTACACCAATCACCTTTTTGATATTGCTCAGGTGGTGGGGCTGCTCTGTGAAGTCCGTTTGGTTCTTTGTTCTGTCCGCGCAGTCGGCGCTGCACGAACCGCAATCCAGTTGGCAAGTTTCGCTCATTTAAGTTCCTCCTAAAAATGTAATTTCATATTGGTGACGCGGACAGGTTCTGGGTTCAACTGAGTGTCTGACACCAAGTTCAACTGAGTGTCTGACACCAAGTTCAACTGAGTGTCTGACACCGAGTTCAACCGAGTGTCTGACACCGAGTTCAACTGAGTGTCTGACACCGAGTTCAACTGAGTGTCTGACACCGAGTTCAACTGAGTGTCTGACACCGAGTTCAACTGAGTGTCTGACACCGAGTTCAACCGAGTGTCAGACACCGTAATAATTCTGTAATATTACAAAGTCCAAATTCCCGTCTGCCCTGCCCTTTTTAATCTACGACCGGTATATTGTGAAATCCTGTCACCCGCTTTGGGACGCCTTCAAACAAAAGCTTCATCACCTTGGCATAGACCTCTTTGATAGCTTTGCCTGATGAACATGGAAACGCCACCACACTCTGACCTCGGTTAGTCGCTTCGACTACCATGCCATCGAAGGGAATCAAGCCCGCGAACGGCAATTGCAGCGTCTCGCACAACTTTTCAATTTCCCTGGTCTGACCCGGATTGGTGTCGTATTTGTTGACGCAAACCACGACTTCCGTCTGAAACTGACGGGCTGTCTCAATAATTCGCTTCATATCGCTCACTCCGGAGACTGAAGGCTCCGCCACAATCAATACCAGATCCACGCCGCTGATGGACGCAATGACCGGGCATCCTATGCCTGGAGATCCGTCAATAATAGCGAGGTCAACCGCCTCAGGCAAAACCTGCACCGCCTCCTTGAGCTGCTTTTTGACTTCTGACACCAATTTGCCGGAAGTCCCGCTTCCCATTTTGAGCTGGGCCGTAGAAAATACCGCGCCCTCTTTATAGAGCTTCAGTTCCCCCGCAACTGCCGGGTGCATTCTTACAGCCCCCACCGGACATATCGCTTCACAGACACTGCAGCCTTCACAGGCAAAGGGCTCTACCACATAGCCGCCTTTTTCCTTAAGGTTCTCTATGGCATCAAAGCGGCAGCTTTCCCTGCAGAGATCGCATTCTATGCAGGACTCTGTGTCGATGACGGCTTTCTGGAGTCCATAGTACGGAGTCAACACCGGCTGTTCGTCGGAGTGCTGCAGGATCAGGTGGAGGTTGGGGGCGTCGACGTCACAATCGGCAAACGCCTTGGCTTTTGAAAGCGCTACGAAGGCGCTGGCCACCGTCGTCTTGCCGGTGCCGCCCTTACCGCTGAGAATCAGGAGCTGTTTCACGCGCATCCGCCTCCTTCACTTTGAGCAGCAGCTCTGAGAAAAGCGCCGCGTAGTGGGCTTGAGCCCTCACCAAAATTTGGCCATTTGAATTGATCGCACCCAGCTCAAGATCGAAGGGGATCTCGCCCAGAACAGGAATACCCTGTTCGGTACAGAATACTTCCGAAGGATTCGGCGAATCTTCCAAACATTTATTCAGTACGACGCCGTGAGGCTTTTCGAACAACCTCACCAACTCATGGACCATCGCCAGGTTGTGGGCGCCAAAGAGGGTCGGCTCCGCCACCATCAAACAATAGTCCGCGTCCTTGATGCTCTCCATGACCACGCAGGCGCTCCCAGGCGGGCAGTCAATCAGCGTCAGGGTCCCATCTCCAGGCGCCTTTGCGAGCACCTCTTTGATGATGGGCACACCAGACGCCTGGCCCGGCTTCAAAAATCCAGAATGGACCTCCACCGTTTCCGAGGTACCGCTCAAGAGTTTGCCGATGGTCTTATCCCACTCACTTATAGCCCGTTCAGGACACACGATCGCACAGCCTCCACAGGCGTGGCAGACATCGTCAAACACCATGACTTTTTTGTTTATGTACGCAAGTGCATTAAACTTGCAGAAATCGACGCACTGACGACAGCCCGAGCAGGCGTCGTGGTCTATCTTCGGGATCTTGACACTGACGGGCTCCTCCACCGGATTTTCCGGCTTAAAGTAGAGGTGGCCGTTAGGCTCCTCCACATCACAATCCAGATAAGCGGCGCGTTGCGCGGCGGCGGCCAGATTCACGGAGACCATGGTTTTTCCTGTGCCGCCTTTTCCGCTGAGCACAGCGATTTTCATGCTAATGCCCCCCATCTCCATGACCATGGAAGCCAGCGTGGAATTCATTAAGCGTTGCCAAAAGGCCTGAATTAAAGGCGGTAAGGTTTTCCTTTGCAGATGGATATTCAGTTTTGTAGATCTTCATTTTAGCTGCAGTCAAAACCTCCGCCGCGTTCTGTCCACATCTTGGAGTGAGAAGGGCTTCGATTTGTTGGTCTACAAGGAGCTGGGCCGCTTTGACGCCCGCCCCGCCCTGACTGTTTGCCGCAGTGTTTTCAATAAAAGTCAATTCATTGGACACCGTATCCTTTATTAAATAATATGGTGCTCTGGCAAGGGATGCGCAGACCGCTGTGCCTGGATGGTTTTCGTCCACCGGAATTGCAATTTTCATATACAAGCCTCCTATAAATTAATCGTGTCTTTCAAACTAATTTTCTGCTCTTGAGTCATCCTATAAATTGTAATAGCTTCTCTCAAGGCGCTGACCCCGAGATTTGAGCAATGCATTTTGTGGGCCGGAAGTCCGCCCAAGGCGCTTGCAATGTCCTCTTCAGTTATTGAAAAAGCTTCCTCCAGCGTCTTTCCCTTGGCGAGCTCTGTGGTCATGCTGGATGTCGCTATGGCGGCGCAGCAGCCATAGACGAGATAACTAATTTCCTCGATGCGGTTATCTTTGACTTTAATGAACATCTTCAAAGCGTCTCCACAATCCGGATCCCCTATGATCCCTACAGCGTCGGCATCCTCCATGCTGTAAACATTGCATGGATTGGTAAAATGGTAGAGCACCTCCTGCGAATAAATCACGCGTCTCCCTCGCTTTTCATCTTGGCTTGAAGTTGAGCTGCAAACTCACGTCGGCACCAGCCGCACCCGTACATAGGCTCTTCCTCATCGCAAAGTTTATAGTCTCCGCCTTCTATCTTTAGGATCTTGCCATTGACAAGCGACTCCGCGATTTTCTTTCGGGCCTCGTTGTAAATTCTCTGAACCGTCGTCCTGGCCACGTTCATTCTCTCCGCGCATGCTTCCTGCATCAGACCTTCCAGATCAATCAGCCGAATGGCTTCGTACTCTTCAACTGACATGCAGACTATTTCCGGTTCACCTTCACTTGGCGTTAACGGTCCGAAAAGATTGCTTTCTGGTAAACAACAGACGCGCCGCCATTTTCTTGGTCTGGACATTGAATGTGCTCCTTTCGCGAAAATTATGGGCATATGTCATTATCGACTTTAATTTTACTCCGTTTTAGGCATATGTCAATAATAATAAGTAATATTCAGCAACAAAAAAAGAATGTAATTGATGCCAGTTAGAAAGCCATTGCTCCACCAACTATACATCAACTACATTCCCGACCTGCCTTGTCCCGCACTATTGACAGCGCTTTATTGTAAATATTTCCTCTTCAAAATTAACGTCATCCGCTCATAAGTGTCCTGAAAACTTTAAAACCAGGTTTAGAGTTTGCTGGACACTAGCTTCACCGCAAGACTTCCAATCATTGCAAGAGCGAACACCAGATAGAAGATCGTATGATAGCCTCCGAACCAATCTACCAAAAGACCTGAACTAATGACGCCAACCACTGCGCCTATACCATAGGCCGTAAATACTACACCATAGTTTTGGCTGTAATGGAGCGTTCCAAACAGGGACAAGGTAGACGCAGGCGCAATAGCCAACCAGCCGCCCAGGTTAAACCAGAAAATTGAGAACGCCAAACCAAAGGCAATCGGACTTAAACCTTTCGAAATAATCATTAATAAAGATGCCATCATAATGGACAGAAAAGAGAACAATGCAGCGCTTCTGAAGGAGAAGCGGTCGGTCAGCCACCCAAAAGCGGGTCTGCCAATGCCATTAAACACAGCGAAGAAGGACATTAAAAGTGCCGCACCGCCCTGGGAGAGGCCTACCCATTCAACTGCAACTTTTCCGGTCATCCCTATGAGCATCAAGCCAATCATTGTACCTATCAAAAAAGCAGCATACAGGATTTTGAATGACTTCGTCTTTATCATTACTGCGGATGGATATTCCATCTGTCGCTCATGACGCGTTCCCTGGGTTGTGTCTGCCTTGGATCTTAAGCGCTGACCCTGATTAGTTTTTTGATCCGGACTCCAATGCTCAGGAGGATATGACAGAAAAAGAGCCAATAAGGGGATAATCACACCAAAAGCAGCACCCAGGACTTTAAACGTCTGCATCCCCCCATAAATCTCGATCAGCTGCCTTGCAAGAGGCGCAGTTACGAGGGGCGACAATCCAAACCCCACAAGAACCAATCCAACCGCAAGCCCCTTTTTATCCGGGAACCACTTCGCCACTACTGCCATAGGTACACCGTAAGCAATACCTACCCCTGCGCCAATGACAACGCCATAAGTTAGTGTCAGCACATAGATATTGGACGCATAAGCAGACCCAATCCAACCGGCACTTATGAGCAGCGCACCAACTGTTATGACAAGCCGAGGGCTGAAGCGGCTCAAATACTTTCCGGAGATCAGCATAAACAATGCATAAAAAGCCAGCGACACCATATAAGGCAATCCGCTCAAAGTCGTCCCAATGCCAAAGGTCTGTTCAACAGGAATTCGAAAGACACTCCAGGCATAGACCGTTCCAAGGCACATCATCAGAAGATTGCCTGTCAGGACATATAACCAGCGGAAAGTCTGTCGACCTGTCCCGGAAAAAGCTGCATTCTGAATCATGTCATGACCTCACTTTCGTAGAATTTATCCTCCAGATCATAAACGACCTGATCCCTGATTTGGTCTATTCGCTTCTCCAAACACGCCCGGATCCATGGATATTTGATACTCAGCATTCTGGCTGCCAGGATCCCCGCATTTTTCGCATTATTGATTCCTACCGTCGCAACCGGAACTCCTGCGGGCATCTGGACAATTGACAGCAGCGCATCCAAGCCTTCCAACGTTTTGAGCTGTATCGGAACACCAATGACCGGAAGTGTCGTTAAAGACGAGACCATGCCCGGAAGGTGCGCAGCGCCACCAGCGCCAGCAATCACGATTTCAAGCCCCCGCCCGGCCGCTGACTTTGCGTATTCCACCATCCGTTCCGGTGTACGGTGCGCAGAAACCACCTTAATCTCAAAGGGAATCCCCAGAGATTTCAATTCTGAGGCCGCAAGCCTCATCACCGGAAAGTCTGACTCACTCCCCATAATGATCCCGACGAGCGGCTTGCCACTATCCTTCACATTATTATTCACGCTCTCACCCTCTCCAATCCTTCATCTGATACTTCAATAGAAATCGATTTCATGACAGACTCAGCCTTTGAACGCGCGGCTTCGACACTTTCCCCCAGCACAGTTACATGGCCAAGCTTACGCAGAGGACCTGTGTCCTTTTTTCCATACAAATGCAAATAGCAGGCTTCCTCTTCCATCAGATACTCCGTGCCCCTGAGCTTATATTCGCCTGTGCCCTCGTCCGGCCCCAGCAGATTCCACATGACACAAGGAGCCAGCAGCGTACTCGACCCCAGCGGCATCCCTGTGATCACCCTGAGCAGCTGTTCAAACTGGGAGGTAACACAGGCCTCAATGCTGTAATGTCCGGAATTATGAGGACGCGGTGCAATTTCATTCACCAAAATGTTATAATTCTCATCCACAAAATACTCAACGCAAAAGATACCATAATCGCCAATAGCCTCGATGATCTTCGTTGTGATGCGCTGGATCTCTAACTCAGTTTTCTTGGGCAACCTGGCAGGAACACTTGAATGAATTAAAATGCCATCCCTGTGCACATTTTCCGATATGGGATAGAGCATGACGCCATCAGACCCTCTCGCGGCTAGGATGGAGACTTCTTTGATGTAGTCCACATAACTTTCCGCCATGATCTCTTCGCCCTCAAAAGCCTTCCAGGCCGCCTCAAGCTGATCCTGCGACTTAACAATTTGTGTCCCTTTGCCGTCGTAGCCATCCCTGCAACTCTTCAGGACCATCCTGGAGCCAAACTCTAAAAACGCTGCCTTTAGCGCTTCCAGGGACTCTATCCTGAGAAACGGCGGCACCTGAATGTCATGCTGCTTCAGAAAACTCTTCTGTACATACTTGTCCTGTATGAGCCCAAGGCTTTTAGCCGATGGCAGCACGCACGCACCCTCCGCCTCAAGCTTAGTCAGCTCGGCAAGATCAATGTGCTCAAACTCGAAAGTAATCACATCCACTTTGCGGGAGAGACTGCGCAGCGCGTCACCATCTGAATAGGCCGCCACGATTTGATAATCTGCAATCTGACCCGCCGGTGAATCCGGCTTTGGATCCAGCACGGTGACACTATAACCCATACGCTTCGCCACGACTGCTAGCATCCGCCCAAGCTGCCCTCCGCCAATAATGCCAATTTTTCCTGGCGGGTGCAGCCTTCTAATCCTATTTTGGTTCACCTCTTGAACAACTTGTTTCGATTCTGACATCTGATGTATCTTCACTCCTCAACCTCCAAGCATACAAAAAAAGCCAACAACAAAAGCTCCGAATTAAACGGAATTTTCGTTGCTGGCTTACCTGTCAACTGGTCTATGACCTTTTAACGTGTCTTCCAACTTTTTAGAAATTTAATTTGATCTGCTATTTAGAAATAAGCTCTTCCAGATCGCGATCCACTACAATGCCAATGAGCTTTTCACCGGTCTTAGTGCTCACATCTGAATAAGTACTGATCACATTGACCTCAATGAGCGCTTTAATGGCTTCCTCCAGGTTCTCTCTTGAGCTTTCAAACAGCGCCATCCTCACTTTTTTAATCAGTTCTACGCCATCCTTGCTCGTCGCGAGATTGGTCTCCGCTTTGCTAAGAAATCCCTTAATTCTAACGATGATCAAATCCTGGAATATAATGGTCCGAATTTTCTCAGGACCTCTGCCCATGTGCTCAATCTCAAACTTGCTTATGATTTCACTAATTTTTGCTTCCAATTGTCCCTTTGTCATTCTAATGTTATACCTCTTCATAATTCTGTTGGCAGGTCTCAAGGGTTTCACACGCTGCAAACCATTCTCAATGATTTTTCACATTGTAACACATATTCCACATAAAAATCAACACTATAATGAATAAAAATCCGCAAATGTCGAACAATAATTTTCATTTTCGTTTTTTTGTCCGCTTTTTGCGTTGATTTGGCTTCAAGCGCACTAGTCTTCCTGTTTTTCCTTCCGACTAGCCTCTTCAACGACTACTCGAATGCGTTTTTCTCTCGTCTCTAGACTCTTTGAGAGGTTGACCCAAATAATCCATCTGGACTGCTCCGTGTTGCGCCATGACTCAAACGTCTCCAGCGCTCCCGGCTGAGAAGCCAGCTCAAGTCTTAAGTCAGCAGGACACTCCGGCTTTTCTTTGGAAGAGTAGGCTAAGTCCCACCACCCGCTATCCTTAGCGGCGCGCACGCTCTCCATCCCGGCTTCGGTCATTCTGCCCTGCTCCATAAGATTACTTACCCTGTCGCGATTAATCTTTGACCATACGCTTCAGGATCCTTTGAATGACAAAGGTCATCCATAAAGAAGGCTTTATCTTTTGTCCAAAGTCCCAGCCTTTCCAAGGCTGCCAGACAGATTCCGGCGTATAAAACCCTTCTCCGCCGGCTCTATCCAGGACTATGGACAGCATCTCAGCAAACCGCTCATCTCTAACCGCCACCTCAAACTGAGACAACACCTCCAGGACATGCAGAATGTCATACCAGATGAAGGGCAGCTTCAACTTCCTGAAGTCTGAGCCCATGTAAAAGATATAAGGATGTTTTGTTCTGCTGTTCTCCCACAGGTCAAGGAGTGTCTCAATCCCTGTCCTTGCCGCTTCACGACAAGAGGTATCGTCATACAGCGCCAGACATTTCAAGATGATCAGGTTCACATAAGGACATGGATCCTCTTTTCTGCCAGGGCCCCTGAAAGTTCCCAGTTCTTTTGAGACTGTGCACGGCCAGCCATTGTCTCTTGCCAGACTCACGAGATAGTCACGGCCTTTGAGGATTCGAGGATCTTCCTTGTATCCCATTTTGGCTAAGGCATAAAGGCTGGTTGGCGCGTCACACAGTGCCCACCCCCAGGTTTCCTGGCCGCTGCCGCCGTAGTGTGTTGAGATGACCATCGGCAGAGTCACTAAGCCTTCCTCTGTTAAATGGCTGAGCACACGGTCGAGTATTGCAGGGATTCCGGGATCCTCCCGGGTCAGACCCAGATCCGCCAGAAAGGCGAGCTTGTGATAGTGCTGGCTGGCGCTTTTGTGGCTGCTCAGGACGACCCCCGGCCAGGACTGCAGTTCAAGGATCAGTGCTTGGACCAGCGGGTGGGCAATCATGGCGGATCTGGCGGCAGCAACCGCTTCATGGGTCTCGTCATAGTCATATAACTCTGTGAGCACCCTGTACCGGACCCAAGGCTCCGGTGCATTGATCAACGCCGGCCAAATCTCCATGATCTCCACCTCGCTAGTATTACAATGACTGACCCCAACCTTAAAAACACTCTAATCCTGCAGCGTCACTTTCTTGAGTACCATAGCAGTGCGATTTGGAAGGTAGATCTGAATGCCGGTCTGCTGCTTCAGCCCCGGCAATGTTTTGACCTCATAAATCACGTCGTGGGAAATGCGCGAATGGCCGCCAAACCTGGCTTCATCCGTATCCATGATCACTTTGTAATTACCCGCCTCATGAATTGGCAGCTCAAACTCAACCTGCGGATCTGATGAATGGAAATTGAAAATAAAAATATAATCCTTTTTCTTGTATGCTACAATTTTCTTCTTCTGATCGATCCACAGCGGCTGCGGAACGCCGCCGCCCATAAGCGCGTTGTCACGCATCAAGTGGATCATGGCGATATCAAAATGCTTTAGATCCTCATATCTCAGGAATGGATTATCCGCAAGGCTCCAGAGACGTCGGCAGTGCTTGAAGCTCCAGTTATTCCCTTCGCGCGGGAAGTCAATCCACTCCGGATGGCCAAATTCGTTGCCCATGAAATTCAAGTACCCTTCGCTGCCCATGGAAATGGTGATCAGGCGGATCATCTTGTGCAGCGCCACTGCGCGTTCTATGACCAGACTTGGGCTCTTCTTATTCATGTGCCAATACATATCTTTGTCCGCCATCCTGAAGATCAGCGTCTTGTCGCCAACGAGAGCCTGATCATGGGATTCGACATACCCAATGCGCTTCTCACCTGGCCGGCTGGTGCTCAGCTCATACCATAGCTGGCCGACGCTCCAGTCTTCATCTTTTTTCATCAAGGTTTTGACCCAGAAATCGGGCATCCCCATGGCCAGACGGTAGTCAAAGCCTATTCCGCCGTCCTGGATTGGCAGACACATCCCCGGCATGCCGCTCATGTCCTCAGCAATAGAAATCGCATCCGGCCGCAGTTCCTTGATCAGCTCATTAGCGAATTGAAGGTAAGTCACAGCGTCTATGTCGGTATTCAGGCTGAAGTACTTGGCATAATCATTAAAGGCAGTTCCAAGGCCGTGATCATGATAGAGCATGGAGGTCACGCCGTCAAAGCGGAAGCCGTCAAAGTGGAACTCCTCCAGCCAATATTTGATGCTGGAAAGGAGAAAATGGATCACATTGTGCTTGCCATAATCAAAGAGCTTTGAGTCCCAGGCATTGTGATGGCCTCGGGCACCATGGTGGAAAAACTGGGTCGCGGTGCCATCGAATTCATTGATGCCTTCTGCGAAATTCTTGATGGTGTGAGACTGAACCATGTCCATCAAAACGGCGATACCCATGCTGTGGGCCTTGTTGATCAGGCTCTTGAGTTCTTCGGGATTGCCGAACCAGGATGCCGGCGCGAAATAATTTGAGACGTGATAACCAAAGGAAGCGTAATAAGGATGCTCCATGATTGCCATGATCTGAACAGTGTTATAGCCCTGAGCTTTGATTCGTGGCAGGATCACCTCTTCAAATTCCTTATAGCTGCCGATGGTTTCTTTTTCCTGCGCCATGCCAATATGCGCTTCATAGATTAACGGTGATCTCGACGGATCGAGTTTAAAATCGTCATCAGTCCAGTGAAACGGCACCTCAGGCGCCCAGATCTGACCGCTGAAATCATGGGTTCGCGTGTCCTGGACGACCTTTCGTATGTAGAGCGGAATGCGGTCCCGGTCTCCATTTCTGGCGACTACCCTGACTTTGACACGGGATTCGTGCTGTAACGCATCATGTCCAGGCAAGTAAATCTCCCAGGTGCCGTCACCTTTATTCTCGAGAGGGTGTGAATCCCGGTTCCAGCCGTTGAAGTCCCCCATCAAATAGAGCGCGAAGGCGGATGGGGCCCATTCGCGGTATACCCATCCATCGCCAAAAGGATGAAGACCGAAGTGGTGGTGACCATTGGCAAAGTCCTTAAAGGTGCCTGTCTCACCAAGCAGGGATTTTCGAACGCCTTCATAACGCCGCATTCTGAGCGCAATATCTTCTTCATAGGGTTTTACCCAGGGATCAAGCTTGAAGATTCCGAGATCCGGATTCACAGTTGTAGAATTGGCAGCATTCTCTTTTTTCTTGACTTTGCTCTCCATAAAATCGCCTCCATAGGTGTAGTTATCGCGCATTTATGCTGCAGTCTTACGTGTCGCTTCTCCACATTTTCAAACCAACGGCCACCGAAATCAGGCCAAAAATCGTCAAGGCTGGAAGCCCGTGAAAAATGCCGGTTATATAGGCAATAGAGTTGTAAATCAGAATTGAAAATCCCACTAAAGCCATGACAAGACCCCGGGTTTTCTTTGTTCCCATATCGCCACCTCATTCGTTTTTCTCAATTCCGGCCCTAACGACGCTGCGGTTTTCTGCTCTCTTCATATAAACTGATATACTGCTCCACGGTAATTTTTCTGCACAGCTCCGCAATCAGATCGTAGGGGATTGCGTCCATTTTTTTAAATCTTATGCAGCTTTTCCCCATATCGAGCTTACTCACTACCCGTGCGGCATATTCCTTTTCGAACCACAACAGGAGATCCGGAAAAGCGTAGATTCCCATATGGTAGAATGCGATATGCTGCTTTTGTGAAGCCAAATTGATGAATGGCAGCGGTTCCTTGGGGTTGACGTGGTAACCGGCAGGATAAAGCGTGTGCGGCACGACATAGCCGAGCATGCCGTAGCTTATGACTTCTTCGAAACCATCGGGCAAATTTTCCAGAATCACTGTCCTCAGTTTTTCTACAGCCTCTCGACGTGATGCCGGTAGGTTCTCCAGGTATTCCTGCGGCGTTTTTGCTTCTTTTATCTGCATTTCGGAATCCAAGTCAATCCCCCCTCCTCCAGCAATTAGCCAGCTAAAGCATATATACCCCAATCGCGATGATTATGCAGACTTTGTAAGGTAAATCACCGTTTGCTGTCATTAAAGCCCGAGGGGGCACAGGCTTTCTGACAGCTGAACTCTTTAAGCTGCCTTTTGTGAATAAAAAAACTCCTTTCCAATCAGATTGGATAAGGAGTTTGCAGATGAACTATGTTAGGTTTTCTAATTAGAAGTCGGAACCTTCGTGAGCCAGTCTATGACACTGCACATCTTTGACTCTCATTTCTTCTTTAAGCTTATGGATTTGCTGATCCTTTTCCTTGAGCATTTCCTCGAGTTCTTTTACTCTTTCTTCACATCTCAAATTATCCATTCAATCCATCTCCTTCTTTAGGGATTGCCATTGGCCGTCTCCCGAAATTTATTTTCTTAGGTTACACTCATTTTAACCATAACTTCTACTAAAATAAAGCATCGTTATTTAGTGAACAACATTGGTCAATGTGACTATTATTGATTTTTCTCTGAAAAGCCTGAATTTTCAGTCTTTTCAGAACTTCTCATGATTTGGAATGCAAAAATAATCATAAAAAAATTTATTTATGCTGCCCTGTTTGAAATTAGTTCGTTAATATCCAAACTACTGATTTGCCTGCTTTCTCTTGTCCTGTCCCGCCTTCCCCATCCAAAACAAAAACAGCCTGCCGATGGTCACACCATCCGCAAGCTGTCCATGTTTGACGCTTAGGCGTCTCTTACATAATGTAGTTTGTTGGGATTTTAGACTATTGGGATCTTCAAACTTAACTTCTTTATCTTTTCTTCATGAACCCGCCAATGAGATTCCCAATGTCGTCCATGATGTCGCCGTCTTTGTCTGCATCCAGTATTTTTGACGCCAACCCCATTAAGTCATTGCCGCCGCCTGACATTGCGCCGCTGAGCATATTTGAAATGCCGGACGCATCAAGATTTTGGCTCTTCTTTTGTTGTCCAAGTGCGCCAAGGACAAGTGGCGCTAGTTGAGTCAAAAGACCGGACACTTGGTCACTTTTGAGGCCGGTTTGAGTGGCCAGATTATTTTGAACCGTCTGTGTCTTGCCTCCAAGAACATGCTGAAGAATTTTAGCGCCATCGTTTGGATCCACTTTGCCAAGAAAACCGTCCAGGTCGTCCACATCATCCTCTTCGTGCTGTTCAAGCGCTTTTGCGAGGGCGGAAGCGCCTTCAGGCGTGCTGGCATTTTGGCCGAGTGCTTTCATGAGGGTCGGAAGGCCTATTTTAGCGAGCTGCTCGACTTGCTCAGGGTTAGCGCCAACAGATTGCCCCAGCTTGTTGAGGGCAGCCGGATTATTGAGCTGACCGGAAATCAGGTCCATGAGATTCATACAAAGTACCTCCTTTTTGTTTATATAGGTTATGTTTACCCATTACATTCAATTTGTATCTCAAGATTTCCATTCGAAACTGGGTGTCAGACACCCGGTTTCTGCTTTCGGAGCCATGTCGAAACAAGGTGTCAGACACCCAGTTTCTTCTTTCGGGGCAAGAAGACATCCGCCGCCGCACCAGCTTCCATTCCTTATATAAAAAAAGAGGAAGCCGGCTTCAGGACACCAGCTTCCTCTTATATGTTCTTGATAGTTTCATGGCTCGACCGAACCATGTATAGCATGGATTTTGGATTCATCAGGGTTATTATCAGGGTTTTAGTATTTCTAAGTGTTGCTTTGGTGCGTTTGGTGCCTCTAAACCATCGGCGCGAGTTTTAGAGGTATTTGCAGTAAGACGTTCTCATGTTTGTCATCTCAGCAACGATGTCGTCCACGTTGAGGACCATTTCCATCATGCCGATCTGATCTTCGTAGACATCTGCGTCTACGTCAGCCTTGAACTCAGGCTCTACCGCATGGTAGACAGAAAGTCCAAGTGCTACGCCTGCAAGGCTTCCTGCAAACGTTGGGTCACCATTGGTGACGGTCTCAGCTGCAAGACCAGCTGATTCTGCTTCTGCTGCGCCGAAAATCACTACGACATTCTCATGTCCGTACTCATCCGCTAAAGATTTCACCCTGTTCTGATTCTCCAAATCCATGGCCCCTGCAGCCGTTCAGACGAAACACTCTGTTGCGGAATAGACGACGGTCGCTTCGCTATTCGTTTTGACGCATTCTTCGATCGCTTGGCCCGGAACACCGTCACGGTCGCCAATGATGATCACTTTTTTGTTGGCTAAAATACTCATTCATCCCATCCTTTCATAATTTTCCATTAATCATGGATTAAAAATTTTTATACCCAATCCTTTTTGATCAGAAACTTTTATCCGATAATTTAATTATAGTTATTTTATAAACATGTTCAAGGTTTTTCATATTACTTTAGTATATTTATTTTGTTTCGCAGAAAGTCGGCGCCGGTATGCTAAATGCCGCAAGTGTTTGAGAGCCTTATATCCAGTGTGAACACACCCTGGCTGTCCATTGCCTTGTAAAGGGCACTGACCATGTCGAGAATGGTCTCCAGATCACCTCTGATCAACGTTGCCATGGCATTCGTTTCAATGGACAGCGGGAATTCATGGATCACTTTCAAAGCGCTCTCTACAGCTGCCTCGACGTCAGAGGTTTGAACAGGCGTGAAGATCACCTGCGCGCCCACTAAACCCGCGGCTTTTCCCATAGAAGACATATGAATCCTCCTCTGCTGTTGGCGCTGAATTTCAGCTCATTTTCCAGGCTGATATGCTCTTCCGGAGTGTCCGGCGGCAAAAATAGACATTCTTTCATCTGTTTCAGTGTCTCGGAATAGTAGGCCGCCATTTCCTCCAAAGTTTTAAAGACTGCATGCTTGAAAACGGTTTCCTTTTGGAAATACTCAGAGGTGTAAAGCCGGCCCCAGGAGGAGTCCAAGTGAATGGTCCCCACCATAAGTTTGCCGCCCGGCTTAAGGACCCGGAAAAGTTCGCCTAGTGCGCGCTCCGGGAACTCGACAAATTCAAAGGCTGCCATGGAAAACACGGCGTCGAAGGTATTGTCCTCAAACTCAAGCTTATATAAATCCATATTTTTGTAAGTGATGGGCAGCGCACCGGTTTTGTTTCTTGCTATGCTCAGCATTTCCTCAGAGACATCAATGCCTGTGACCATTGCGCCTTTTTCAGCCAGTTTGATCGAGAAGTTTCCAGTGCCGCATCCAACATCCAGGATCTTTTGATCTGGCTGCGGCATGAAAAGCTCGAAAGCACAGGCAGTTTCAACTTCATCCACAAAGCGCCCCATTTTGGTAGCGTACCACTGATCGTAATCTGTTGCGACTTCATTAAAAATTGTCATAACTCAATCATCCTTATGCATTGGCAAATTGTTTGAGAATTGTGTGAAGCTCCGGTACAGAGTGTAACTTGGTGTCAGGTACTCAGTGCAACTTGGTGTCAGACACTCAGTGCAACTCGGTGTCAGACACTCAGTGCAACTCGGTGTCTGACACCCACTTAACACCCATTTGCAGCTAATGTCCCACCAAAACACTCCAACGTCCCTAAAAGCTGTGAAGCAACTTCTTTTTCAATTGAGTAAAAGTCTCCGAGACCATCATGTCCCTATTCCGCGGCCTTGGAAGATCCACACAGATCTCTTCCTTGATCGTCGAGGGCCGGTCGGACATCAGATAAATCCGGTCTGACAGATATATGGCTTCTTCAATATCATGGGTAATGAACAAAATGGAGGCCTTCAGTTCGTCATTCACACCCAGCAGCCAGTCCTGCATCTTCGCTTTCGTCAGCGCGTCCAGCCCGCCAAAGGGCTCATCCAGCAGCATGATATCCCTGGAATAGACATAGGTTCTCATGAGCGCCGCCCGCTGGCGCATCCCCCCCGAAAGCTGGTGGGGGTATTTATGCTCAAAGCCTTCCAGACCAAAGGTTTTAAACAGATCCGCCACCTCTGACCTGGCCTCCTTCTTCGAAACGCCTTTCACTCGAAGAGGCAGGGCCACATTGTCAATGATCTTCAGCCATGACAGCAGCAAATCCTTCTGGTACATGTAGCTGACGAGGCCTTTGCGGGCTTTGACAGGGGCTCCATCGATTCGGATTTCGCCCTCGTCCTCCACAATCAAACCCGAAATCATATTGAACAGCGTGCTCTTCCCGCAGCCTGAGGGCCCTATGATCGACACAAACTCGCTTTCCCTTAGCACCAGAGACACATCGCTGACCGCAAACGTGTCCTCAAAGGTCTTCTTGACGCCGACGAGCTCCAGTCTATTTTTTAGGGAGGAAGTCATTGGTGAACGCCCCCTCAGCCTCAAGCTCTGACTCAATCAGACCATTCTCGAACATCCACTTGGAGTAATTAGACCAGATTTGAAGATCCATAATCCCCCACTGTGACGCCTCCGCCTGATACTGATCCGCCAGGTAAAACTGCGAGGCGACCGCAATTGCCTCATCCACTTCCGGCGCCGCCTTCAGCAGGGACTTGACCGCCTCTTCAGGACTCTCCATAGCAAACTCATAACCCTTGGACGTCGCCGCCAGGAATTTCTCCGCCAGCTCAGGACGCGCGCTCAATAGCTCTTCCTTGGCAATGATGACCGGCGTATAGAAATCGAGGTTCTCCTCGAAATCCTGCAGCAAAATGAAGTTGATCGGCACATTGTTGACCTCCGCCGCAATGCCGTCCCAGCCATAATAGATCCACGTGAAATCCACATGACTCTTCGTCGCCGCGAAGAAATCGAGAGCGCCGAGGTCCACCATCTCCAGCTTGTCAAAATCCGCGCCTTCCTTTGCCATCAGCCCGCTCAGCATCGCGACTTCAGCCGGCGAGCCCCAGCCGCCATACTTCTTGCCCTCGAAGTCCTTAGGCGTCACGATCCCCTTCTCCACCGGCGACGCGAAGCCCGAGGTGTTGTGCTGGATAATCGCTGCAATCGCTTTCACCGGAAGCGGCTCTGCTGCCGTTCTGGCATAGGTGATCTCTTCCTGGTAGGAGATTCCGAACTCCCCCTGCCCCGCGGCGATCAGGCTCGCCGAGCCCCCTTCAGCCGGCTGGATGATCTCCACATCAAGCCCGACCTCTTCATAGAAGCCCAAGTCCTGGGCCACATAGAGTCCCGTGTGGTTCGTGTTTGGTACCCAATCCAGGACTACAGTGACCTTTTCAAGCTCTGCCGATGGTTCCTGCGTCCCATCCCCCGCCCCCACGGCTTCCTTCGGCTGGCAGCCTGCGAGGGCCAGGGTTGCCGTCAAAATCAACATAAGCGCGACTATACTGAGTTTTTTCATCTTCTGCATGTTCGTTAACCTCCAATAATGTCTCTTCATTATATTTTGTTACATCACACGACCATCGGCCGCTTAATCTTTTATCCTTTACTTCTCTTTGCTGACTGCCCAAGGCATCAGCACTCTCTGTAGCAGATCAATGCCCTTGAACACTGCAATGCTCAGCACGACGACAATCAAAATAGCCGCGAACATCTTGTCCAGGGCGAAGGAGTGCCTGACCCGCAGCATGTAGACGCCCAGGCCTCCGGTGCCCCCCAGCCACTCGCCAATCACCGCGCCCATGATGGAATAGGTCGCCGCAATGCGGATGCCGGAAAACAGGTTGACCATGGCGCCGGGAAACTTTACCCAGCGAAACTGCTGCAGCTGCCCCGCGCCCATGCCCTCGATCAGGTGCAGCTCGTCCGGGTCCGCCGCCTCCAGGCCGTCCAGGAGACTGACAATGATGGGGAAGAAGCAGACCAGCATGACAATGACGATCTTGGGCAGCATGCCAAACCCGAACCACATGCCGAACAGGGGCGCCAGCACAATGATGGGCACCGTCTGAGACAGGACGAGAATGGGGTACAGACCCTTTTTGACCATGGGCACAAAATCCATCAGAAGCGCCAAGGCAATGGAAAAGCCAATGGCCGCCAGAAACCCAATTCCCGCCTCCTGGAGCGTGATCCAAATGTGGCTGCGCAGTCCCGGCAGCTCAGAAAACAGCACGCGTATGACGCTGGACGGCGCCGGCAGGGTGTAGGCATCTACCCAGCCCGATCTTACGGACAGCTCCCAAAGGGCCGTCAAGACAGCTAAGAAGACAGCGGCCGGCCACTTACCGGTATTTGCCGACTTTTTCATCAATGGTCACGCCCCCGGGCTTGTAATCGATCTTGACGACAGAGCACACGCGCTCCGCGCCCCGCTCGACGCAGATTTCCTGGGCGCGCTTGACGATTTTGAGAAGCTCGTCCAGGTCGCCCTCCATGGTCGTCTCCATGGGGCCTACGGTGTGTACGATACCCGTGCTTTGGATGTACGCGATAACCGCGTCCACGACAGGATAGATTTGGCTTTCCGGAACGCTTGGAATGACTTGCAGACTGACATTGGTCAACATTTTGCATCTCCCTTCGAATTAAAAAAGACCCATCCGGTGGATGAGTCTCATAGGTGTAAGCTTATGTCTCCTCCCTTCGCTGGCATGATCCAGAGCAGGTGATATGGGTCGGAACTCACAGTTCCCTCTCAGCCAGTTTACTGACTCCCCCGTACATCTTCGTTTCAGTTGTCGTTTGGTTTGAACACCAACATCATAAGCCTTGAAATTTGATTTGTCAATCGCGTTAGAGCAACTTGATGACAATCGGCTTATGTCCCGGTTTATTCGGTGGGCTTTCTTCTACGGTTTCGCATGCGGTTCGCCGGAGAGGACGCTTCTGCCTGAGCCGAGGCCCTTGGCACGCCATGACGGCTGTCCTGCTTGGTCCTCTGATGCGTTTGCTTGCTCTGCTGGGCTTGCTTGCCCTGATGCTTTTGTTGCTGAGGGCGAGGCTCTATGAACAAGTCGTCCTTGACCGTGGCGTCCAGAGGAAACGGGTGCTCTTTCATCTCAGGAATGCGTTTGCCGATGGTCTTTTCTATATCCTTCAGCAGCGGCAGCTCTTCCACATCACAGAAGGACATGGCGATCCCGCTGAGGCCCGCCCGGCCTGTTCTGCCAATCCGGTGAACATAGGTCTCCGGAACGTTTGGAAGGTCGAAGTTGATGACATAGGACAGCTCGTCAATATCGATCCCTCTGGCTGCGATATCCGTCGCGACCAGGACCCGAATGGCGCCTTGTCTGAAGTTCTCCAGGGCGTTTTGGCGACTGTTCTGACTTTTGTCACCATGGATTGCCATGGAGGAAATGTGCGCTTTTACAAGCTCCCGCACCACGCGGTCTGCGCCATGCTTGGTTCTGGTAAATACCAGCACAGACTCCAGTGCCGGATCCTTGAGCAGGTGGATCAGCAGCTTTCGCTTGTTGGCTTTGTTGACGAGGTAAACGCTCTGGCTGATCGCCTCCACCGTCACGACTTCTGGAGTCACCGATACCTTGGCAGGGTGCTTCAGCATGGCATCTGCCAAGGCGGAAATCTCCTTTGGCATGGTCGCGGAAAACAGAAGTGTCTGCCGTTCAGAAGGCACCTTCGCGACTATCCTTTTGACATCGTGAATAAAGCCCATATCCAGCATGCGGTCTGCTTCGTCGAGAATCAGAATTTTGACTTTGTCGAGCTTGATAATGCCTTGGTTTATGAGGTCGTTCAAACGCCCGGGCGTTGCGACCAAAATATCAAGTCCGTCCTTAATCATCTTTTCCTGAGGCCCCTGAGGCACCCCGCCAAAGATGACACCGGTCTTCAAATGAACGTGACGCCCATAAGCATGGAAGCTGTCCCGGATCTGAATGGCCAGCTCGCGGGTTGGCGTCAGGATCAGCGACTGTATGCCGTCATGCTTCTTCCCGGTTTGGGATGAAGCGCTTGAAAGACCTTCCTGCTTCATTTCAATGATCCTCTGGAGCGTCGGGATCGCAAAGGCAGCGGTTTTCCCTGTCCCCGTCTGAGCGCAGCCCAGAACGTCTCTCCCTGTCAGGATCAGCGGAATTGCCTGGTCCTGAATCTCCGTAGGCTCAACATAATGTTCTTCTTTAATTGCTTTGAGAATGGCGGGCATGATGCCCAATGACTTAAACTTCAATCTAAAAACTCCTTTGTAATGGCCTTTGCCCTGTGGTATAGAATTTTTTGGTAAAGGTCCAAACTACATTGTATGTTATTCGAGCCATTCTGTCCAATTTTTGATTTGGGGGCAATAGGCTATCAGCCACGGGGACAACTTTCAAGTGAGTGTCTGACACCAAAGTTGAGTGAGTGCCTGTCACCAAACCAAAAACGGGGCCAGAGGTTTGTAATATTTCTGTAACATTCGATAAAAAGAAAAGGAAAAAACCGGCAACGATTTTTTCCTTTTCCTTTTATCAACTATTCAACTATTTCACCGCTTCAATCAAATAAGACGCCACGAAATCCTCCGCCTTATGTCCAGGCGCCCATGAGGAAATCAGCTCACGGCTGTTGTCCTTAGGCACCAGCCGGATCTCTTTGAAACCAGCTTTCTCCATAATAACCCTTAGATCCTCAACATACTCCGCGCCGCTTATACAGCTGGCCACCAGCCTCAGGTCCTCACGCATGCTCTCGGGGATCACGGCCGTGGCTACCACATCTGATGCCGCAATGCGTCCGCCCGGCTTCAACACTCTATAAGCGTCTTTAAACACCTGCTGCTTGTCCACCGACAGGTTGATGACGCAGTTGGAAATAATTACGTCCACAGACGCGTCCGCAACCGGCAGATGCTCAATCTCACCCAATCTGAAATCCATATTGTCAATGCCTGCCTCATAGGCGTTTTTACGCGCCAGCCTGACCATGTCCGGTGTCATGTCGACACCGATGACGTAACCGGTTTCCCCCACTTTGGCTTGCGCCAGGAAACAGTCAAAGCCGCCTCCACTGCCGAGATCCAGGACGACCTCGCCGGGCTTCAGTGCCGCAATGGCCGTTGGATTTCCACAACCCAGTGCCATATTGGCACCTTCCGGAGCCTGGCTGAGCTCATCCGCCGAATATCCAATAAGCGCGGAAGCATCCAGAAAACTTACAGTCGATGTGCCACACCCGCATCCGCTGCTGCAGCAGCCACCATCGGCACCCTGCTTTAATGCCACTGCGGCATAATTATTTTGTATGTGTTCCCTGACTTTTTCTTTCTTTTGCATAATAAACCCTCCACTTAAATCTTAAATGACACTCACCCCTATAGACGACGCAGTGCAGAAAAGGACGCAAAAAAAGACGCAAATCCCGCGTCTTTTTCAACATTTTTTATCCGGCTGATACTTCTGAAACTCAATGATGTTGCCACAGCGGTCAAATTCCAGCCTGCAGCAGTCCAGCATCATGTCCTTCAGCAATTTCCTGGCCCTCTGGACCCTGGACTTCGCGCCGGACACCGACAGCCCCAGCCGCTCGGCCAGCGCCTTCTGCGTCAGGTTTTCGAATTCGGTGAGCAGAATGGCCTCCCTGTACTTCTCAGGCAGCTGCTGGACCATGCCCGTCAGGCAGCCCGCCATTTCAGCATTGGCGTTGCCGCCGGCCCCTGTCTCTCCTTCTGCCGATGGTCCCAAAACCCCATCCACGCCTTCTGCCAAATCCTCGGGAAGCTCAGCAAAGGTCTTCCCGCTGCGGTAATAGTCAACAATGACATTCCGGGCAATCTGATAAATCCAGGCATGGATCTTTTCCTGATCCATCAAGGTATCCAGCTTCAGACTGATTTTAACAAAAACCTCTTGAAGCAAATCCTCCGCGTCGTGGGGATTGGCCACGCGCCTCGCAATAAATTTTTCAAGCGGCACATGAAAGTTTTCCCACAGACAAGTCACGCAGGTGCCCGCCATGTCATCACGCCCTCTCCTTTTTAATTATTATGCTGCTTCCTCTTCTCTGACTTGCATGGGGTTTTTACGGAGCGCGGCGACGTAGAGGAAAGGATATTCTGTTTTCAAGTATAGAATATACTGGATCCATTCTGCCACAAGGGCTTCATAGGCCCGACGCAGGTCGTTGGAGAGGTGCGCAATGTCGCTTGGATCGAGTTCACCGAAAGGACCACGGATTTTCAATTCATCCGCCACATGAAAGACCGCCCAGAGCATATCCGTAAAGGAATCGTGCTCAAGCAGGTTGGAGTTTTCGAGCATACTCAGGAGAGGCGCTTTATAACCCTCCATGACCAATGCCAGATCGCCAAGTTTTGCCGGATCAGCATAAAAATCATAAGGGTAAGCATTTTGAGTGCGTTTGCCGCCGAACAAAGACTTCTCTTTTTTCAAATCCGTAATTTTGAGCATTTCACATAAGGCGTTGTTTTCCTGGTTGAATTTTCCTATTTCATAAAGCAACGTTGTGCCGGTTTCTGAGAAAAAGGTGCTGATGATGACGTTGACTTTTTTTATTTTCTTTCGCTTTTCGGACAGACTCAGAAACCGATTGATCACCAGTGTCACAACCAGAACCTGAACCGGAACAAAAGCGAGGTCCTGAAGCAAGTAGAACAGAGTTTCGTCTCCTCTTTGAAAAATTATGAATTGAACACCATAAACGGCTGCAGACGCAACTATGAGAATTATGGTCAGGAACAGGTTGTCACGCAGTTTAATTAACAATTTTATATTCACCCTTCTGTATATAATTAAATGACCTAACGCTTCAGACTTCAATGACGAGAAGTTAATCTATTCTAACACAAGGGAAAAAAGAATAAAACCGGTGCAAGGAAATCAAGGCCATCGCGCCTTCCCTGCACCAGCTTCACTTTCGTGCTATTTATGCCTGCCGCCTCGTGAATCTTCCCTGTGGATTCGGCAAGCCATCATGATGACCACAGACCTCGGTTCAAAGTCGAACTCATGATGGACAGCCTTCATCTTACACAGCTCCTCGACGATTTCTTCTCCGGCAGGCAGAGCTGTATTGACTGCCATCCGCCATTCTAAGCCCAGCGGCAGAGCGGGCAGCACCACGTGCCGTGACTCCCAGTGCATGTTCATGCCCACGTAGATGACCTCATCTTCCTGGTCCGCCCCCGCCTCTTCAGCTTTTCCAGCGAACATGACCCCCAGATAGCGGGTTTCAATGTCCTCCGTCAGATTCCACGGCTCCAAACCATGCTTACTGACATACGGGAAGCCGCATTTAGCCTGGCCCGTACTGTCCCGCAGATTCGGATGCCGCTTCCGCAGCGCGATCATCTTCCTGAAGAACTCATAAACATCCCGGTTTTTCTCAAGCAGTGTCCAGTCCAGCCAGGAGACCTCATTATCCTGGCAGTAGGCATTATTGTTCCCATATTGTGTGTTGCAAAATTCATCGCCCGCATAGAACATGGGTGTCCCCTGGCTGGCCATCAAAACCGCGCAGGCATTCTTAATCAAGCGCTTGCGCAGCGCTATGACCCCAGGCTCCTCCGTCTCCCCTTCCGCGCCGCAGTTCCAGCTGTGGTTGTGATTCTCGCCGTCGGAATTATTCCAGCCATTCGCCTCATTATGTTTTTCATTGTAACTGTACAGGTCATATAAAGTGAACCCATCATGACACGTAATGAAGTTAACCGAAGCATTCTTGCCGCGGTGCACCGGATCATAAAGATCGTGGGATCCTGCGATCCGTTCCGCGACCGCCTCGGCAAGTCCGGAATCCCCCTTCAGAAAACGCCGCAGGTCATCCCGATACCGGCCATTCCACTCCGACCATCGCTTCCAGGACGGGAAGCTCCCAACTTGGTACAATCCGCCGGCGTCCCAGGCTTCCGCAATCAGCTTAACATTCGCCAAAATTGGATCATAGGCCAGATTTTTCAAAAGCGGAGGATTGTTGCTCGGGGATCCATCCTCATTGCGCCCCAAAATCGACGCCAGATCAAACCTGAAGCCATCCACCCTGTACTCCGTCACCCAATACCTGAGACAATCCAAAATCAGGCGCTGCACCACAGGGTGATTGGCATTCAATGTGTTGCCAACTCCACTGAAGTTATAATACCTCCCATCCGGGGTCAGCATGTAATAAACGTTATTGTCAAGGCCCTTGAAAGAGATATACGGCCCCCGTTCATCCCCCTCAGCCGTATGATTGAAGACCACATCCAAAATGACCTCAATGCCATTTTCATTCAGAGTTTTTATCAGAGCCTTAAGCTCTTTCCCTTCCTGATTGTATTCCACGCCTGCTGTATAACTGGTGTTTGGCGCAAAAAAGCAGATAGGATTATACCCCCAGTAATTCAAAAGTTTGACCCCGTTAACCTCCCGCAGGTCTCTGCATTCGTCGAACTCAAAGATGGGCATCAGCTCCACCGCGTTGACGCCGAGCGCCTTCAAATAAGGCAGCTTTTCCATCAGGCCGTCAAAGGTGCCGGGATGCTTGACGCCGGAAGACGCATGCCTTGTAAAGCCCCGCACATGCAGCTCATAGATGATCAGATCCTGCATTGGAATCAACGGCTGTTTGCAGTTGGCCCAGTCAAAGCCATTGGTCACCACCCGGGCTTTGTAGGGCTCCTCAACACCTTGCCGCTGCCCCCACTTGCTCTGTCCGGTAACCGCCTTTGCGAAGGGATCCAGCAAATACTTAGTCTGGTCAAAGATCAGCCCCCTTTCAGGCTCATACGGTCCATCGACCAGATAGGCATATTCAAAATTCTCAATGTCCAGGCCAAAGACAATCATGGAAAACACATTGCCAATTCTATAGGGCTCCGGAAATGGTATGACCACAAAGGGATCTTTGCAGCCCCGTTCAAACAACGCCAGGCTGCAGGCGGTCGCATGCTGGGAGTAAATAGTGAAGCTAACGCCCCCAGGCACCACCACAGCGCCGTTTTGAAGAAAAAAGCCCGGCCGGATTTTGTAGTTTTGATACGTGTCAATAGGTACCAGCTCTTTCCACACGAAATGGTCCATACCGCTGGACTGCCTGACCTTCTTTACTTTGAAGGTTGCCACGCGCTCACCCCCGCTTCCTGATTCGTCCGCGTTGTCGCTGACGTTTCTTTTTATATTAGTCAAACTTCCCCACTTCAGCTTCCGTCATCCGCAGCTGTCCGCCACCGCTTTCCAGGTCGACGATCCAAGCTTCCGGGATCCACCTTTCAATGATCCACCGTCCGAGGTTCAGCCAGCTGCTGCAACTGTCCAGGATCACCGAGTCCCCCGTGACGACGCCTTCAGCGCCTGCGAGCGCTACATCCGCGTTCTTCACGAGCATCACTTCGACGGGAACACCCCAGGCAGCCGCCTCTCCCAAAATCAATTGTCCAAGCCTCCCGGAGTTGGAAACAGGCGCATCCAAAAAGAATTTTGCCGATGGTCCCCCAAGCGCCCCCAGCGCCCGGCCAATCCACGCGAGCGCAACCTGCGTCTTGTCCACAATACCGTAGGTTCCCCTCAGCCCGGCTAAATCCCTTAGGACCCCATCCCGGCCAAGGATCAGCGGACTGCCCGACAGCGCCACCTCCAGCAAAATGATGAGATTGAACCCGTCAATGTTCAGCGGGGTGTGCTGAACCGCGACCATCGGCAGCATGGTTTCTGCTCTATGGACCTGCCGACTGTGTGTAACCGCCGCCCGCTGAAGGGCAATCCGCTGCCTGGCCGTCAACTGGTAATGACCGCCCACCAGTTCTACCACTGACCTCAGCTTATAGCCGCGGTCGAGCAGCCAAACGATCTCGTCGAGAGCTGTTCTGAGCAGCGTCACCGAAGCCTCCGAAAAGCACTCTGCATCCGAGGGATCAAAGCCCCTTCGCTTAGTTTTGAGTGTCATGGCAGCCCTTCTTTCACTCAGGTGTAAACTTATTATTCCTTATATTACCCATTTCGACTAAGTTCATTACAAATTGCGTCAGCAAAGGAAGGAAGGAAGGAAGGCGGTATCATTCAGCCATAAGCTTTAGACACCGCCTTAAAATTTAATCTTTGTAATCTTTTATAAACCCTATCTATAGATTTATCTGATAAAGTGGTCCTCAGTGAGAATTCTTTTTCTGAAGGAGACCAATACCATGACTTCAAAAACATCAAGCAAATTTCTTCAAAGCACAAAATTCCTGATTTTTTCTGCTTCTCTTCTCTTTATAATGGGGATCTTATACCTGATTAACCATATTACATACTTCTCAAAATCAGTCGCTATTTATACCGCGCAAGGATTCACCCAATCAGAGATCCTCAGCCTGCTTGTGCCCGACCGGCTGCTGCCAGGCCTCTTTGAAGGGATTGGGCTCTTTTTTGGCGTGTCGGCGCTTTTGTTTGGTACAGCAATGATCAATCAAAAACTGTCAGCTTCTTCCTATGAGTCAGCAGCCTCTGCACGCGCTGAAAAGGAAGCCCTCGAAGCCGCCAAAGTCTTCATGGCTGTAGAGGGGCTAGAGTGATAGTTAGCTAAGTATTTGGCTTAATCTGGTACACCCCAAAGTAAAATAAACAGATAAAAAATAAGCGCTGGCATTTCGCCAGCGCTTATTAGTTTTTTCAACCCTTCACAGGTTGGGGACGCGGACAACTTTCGAGTTGGGGGCAATAGGCCACAAGCCGCGGGGACTGTAGTATTTCCGCAGCACTTCCCTTGAACAAAGCCACTTATAACACAAATTCCATCTGGAGATCCCTCGGATCTGCGTCAAATAACGCCCTATTCACTTCAACCGCAGTTTTGCAGCCAATCGCCCAATAAAAAGCAATGGTCTCTTCCGCTGACCCCGCGCAGATGTAAAGCTTTTCTGCACCCCACTGCCTCGCACCTTCAGCCGCAGCCTCAAACAATTTTCGACCCAGCCCCTTGCCCCTGGCCTCACGCGTTATGAACAACTGATCGAGCAGGACATATCGTGCGCTTTCTCCGAAAAAATCTCTCCTGACCGCCACAAATCCAATCATTTTTTGCCGATGGTCAAACGCCCCAACCGCCAACCCATCCCCCACCACAATCTCCACCAAATGTTTCAGATGCGTTTCATAGCCGTTTGGCCAGCTCGGGTCAAAATAATCAATCTCAACCAGCTGCAAAAGACCATCCACTTCCCGCCAGGCCTTCCCAATATGCTGAGAGGCGTCTATGTCGCTTATGCTCTTACAGTCTTCCAATGCCAAGGCTTTGATTTCAATCATTTAATCAAGACCCTCCCACAAAAGTTCTTATCTTATATTAGCATAGATTTACCCTCGTAAGATTAGGTGGATTGGCCATCTGACACAGACATAACCTTTCATGCAAATTAAAAAGAAGACAGTGTCAGCAACCTGCGCCTATTGCGCTTATCTCGTTTCCAAAAAAAAAGGTAGGAAGGCGGTGTCTGACACCGCCTTCCTACTATTATTTGTAAGTTAAATCTACGTCACTTTTTCCTCACGCAGCGCCTTCATAAGCGCTAGTGCCGCCCCAAGCATAATCGCTATGAATGGGAATGCCGCAGCCACAGATACCGTCTGGAGAGGTCCAAGACCTCCTGCCAGCAGCAGCGCCGTTGCCAGAGCCGACTGAATGAGACCCCAGCTGATCTTCTTGGTGTTGCTCGGATTCAAGTCCCCATCAGAAGTAAACATACCAAGGACAAAAGTCGCCGAATTCGCTGAAGTGATAAAGAACGTGCACAGAAGGATCAGCGTCAAAGCCGACAAGATCATTCCCAGGGGCAGCTGACTGTAGACAGTAAACAATGCGGTCTCCGGCTTCGCCACAACCGCGGCAGTTGCCTCAACACCCATCTTCATGCCATAGTCAATGCCTATACCGCCAAAGATTGCGAACCATACCATAGACGTAATCGCAGGTGCCACAATAACCCCGGCAATAAACTCGCGAATGGTTCTGCCTTTGGATATGCGGGCAATAAAGGAACCGACAAACGGTGCCCACGCAATCCACCAAGCCCAGTAAAAGACCGTCCAGCCATTGACCCAGCCATTATCACCGCCAATGGAGTAATTGAGGCTGTCCGCGAAGAAATAGTTGAGATATTCGCCGAACGCGCCGGCAAAGCCCGTCAGCATCAGCAGCTTCGGCCCCACGAGGAACGTCAGAAGCAGAATGCCGCACGCCAGATACAGATTTATATCTCCTAAAAGCTTAATGCCCTTATCAATGCCCGTGACAGCCGTCCAGATAAAAATGACGGTAATGACGACAATGATGATTATTTGCATCATGAAGTTCTCCGGAAGCCCAAACACCGCGTTCAGTCCGCTGTTGATCTGAAGTGTCCCAAGTCCGAGTGAAGTGGCAACCCCGGCAACGGTCGCAAAGACCGCGAGGATATCAATAGTTTTGCCAATTGGGCCTTCCGCGCCCTTCTCCCCAATCAAAGGGATGAAAATGGAACTGATCAGACCTTTGTGGCCTTTTCTAAACTGGAAATACGCCAGCGCCAGACCTATGATGCTGTAATTCGCCCAAGGATGGAAGCCCCAGTGTTTGAAGGACGCCCTAAGGGCAAACATAGCTGCTTCGGGCGTGCCCGGCGTCGCGCCGAGCGGTGCCGCGTAATGTGACATTGGCTCCGCCACACCCCAGAACACCAGGCCTATACCCATGCCGGCACCAAACAGCATGGCGAACCATGATGTCGTTGAAAACTCGGGCTTGTCGTCGTCCTTACCAAGCTTGATCTTGCCATAAGGGCTGATCGCCAGCCCTATGGCAAAGATGACAAACAACAGCATGGAGAACAGGTAAGCCCACCCAAAGTTGGTGGTGATGAAACCCAGCGTGCTCGAAGCCGCTGCCGCGAAGCTCTCCTTGGACAGGATGCCCCAAAGCGTCAGGATAATAACAGCGATAAGCGGAATTAAATAGGTCAGCTTCTGACCAAGAGATGTTGTTGCCGATGGTTTCAATCCATTCACTCCCCGGTAATTCGTCTTTTGGACTTAACTGAACAGCAGGTTAGAACTTGACCGGAAAAACAGTTTGCTCATGCACATCCGCTGTTAAAGCATCCAGCGCGACGCCGACTCTGTGGTAACGAAGCTTATATTGCGCTTCTTTCGTCGTCGACGGATCGCCAAGTGGATAAGGGATTGAAATAGTTGGAACGATTTTGTTGCTGCCTACAGTTTTCGCGACCGGAATCAGGTTGCACATCTGAACAATCGCAAAGCCAGCTCTTTCGATTTCTTTGACCATCGTTGCACCGCAACGAGTACAGGTGCCTCATGTCGAGGTGAGAATCACGCCGTCCACGCCTGCTTCGCGCAGATATGGAATCATTTCTCGGGCCATTCTTGCAGCTTCCGCTTCTGTTGTACCCGTGCCAACCGTACTGTAGAAATACTCGTGGACCTTTCCAATTTTGCCTTCTTTTTCGTAGGCTTTCAATGCATCCAGCGGCACAATGACATCCGGATCCGCATCTGCGGCAGCCGGGTCAAAGCCAGCGTGAATCGTCTTGAACACCCCGGTCTCAAGGTCAACCAGCTCGGAAATGTCATAACGTCCCCAGCGCGTCGCAGAGGCTGACTGAATTCTGTCAGGATTCGCCACTGGCACTATGCCACCGCTTGTGATAATAGCAATCGTCGCCTTTGATAAGTCCGCAATAGGCGGCGCAATATCCACGCGATCAATCTTAGGAATCGGAAGTTCTGTTTGGAAAGGCTCTCCAGCCAGTTTTTTCAGAAGCATTTCAACGACGCGGTCTGAAGCCGGTTTCTGATCCTTGAGCCAAACTTGATGGCGGACGCCTCTTGGGTAGAAGCCTTCTTCAGCAGCCAGAAACATTGGCTTTTCGCCTTCCGGAAGGGCCAGGATCTTGTCGCCGAGTTCTGCCATTTTCTGAGTGTCAACCTTCATTGCCGCAGCGCTCTTTCCGCCCGGGAAGATATAGACATCTTTTTTGAACATCTCAACGCCAGGATTTTCTTCATTCATGGACGTCACAGCGTAAACACCGAACTTGTCCTGGACAAACTTGCTGACGACGCCGCAGGCATTGCCATAACGTCCAGCCTGAAATGCAGGCCCTGCAAAGAAGATATCAAATTCTTTGTCTTTTAGGAAGCCTTCAATAGCCGCGATCGCTTCATCCTGTCTGGAGCCCATGAAGTTGTCGCCGCAGATGATCGTATGAGTAATTTCTGCGTTTTTCAGGGACGCAGCCAGTGCAAGGCCGGGACCGACCAGACCTTCTCGGATTTCAGGCGCGTGGTCTGCTTTCTCTTCTCCACCGATACCTGCGAAAAACTGATTGATATATAAAATCGCTTTTTTCACGTTGATCTCCCCCCTCTAAAATTCTGCCATGGTCTTTGGTGACCAACCGCATACCTGGTCGCCGCAGAACATTGAGTTGTTCTCGAGGATGATGGAACCGTCCTCGCGGACAGATGACCCGAGTTTTTCGTCATAATCCCATCCGCCGGATAAACCGTCACGGCCGAGTGCTGCAAGCTCGCCGATTACTACGTCCATCGGCGGAAGCTCTATGAGCTCTGAAACGTTGCCGCAGGAGACAATGGCATTCGCTTTGATGTCGAGCGTGACAAGGGGCTGGGACTTGCCGTCGCGGCCGGTGCATTCATTCGTGATGCCGACGGTCTTAACGCCCGCATTCTCAAGTTCTACGAAGCACTCGATGAAATCCGCATCCGGGTTGCCATAGCCCTCTTCTGCGAGGATCGCGCCGTCTGCGCCGAGGAGCTTCGCCATTTTAGCGACGAATTGCGCCGAACGACGTTTTTGCTCAAGGGAGACGTTGAGGTTGCTCATAATGACGCCGAGGAAATTCAGAGACTTGCCATGCTCGTCATAGAGACGCTTGATGGTTGGGTTGTTTTGGAAGTCATAAGTCGACCATTTGGAGGAGCATGGCATGAAGGAGCCGGAGATCACAGCGCCGTCAAGCACCTCATTTGGATGCATGAACGTTGGGATGAAGTGGTTCAGGTCCCAGCCGTAGAGCAAGTCGTTATAGCCCATTTCTTCCATTTGGGACTGTGGCTGCATGACGTAGACTACTGAAGGCAGCGCGTTCATTTCAGCGCTTCTCTTAGTGACCGGCTCAAGCTCGAACACTTCAAGGGCCTCCGGTGTTTGTTCCTTTACGGTATTGCCTATATATTCCGCGAGTCTGTGAGCCGCCCAGCGAAGCGCGTGATTTTTCTTTTGCTGCTCGTGTCGCTCAAAGGCTTCGTCTGTATCTGCTACGAGGCAAAGATTGACTAGTTGAGAAAAGTAGGTGAGCTTCGCGCCTTCCCCGGCCATGTCGATGAGTCCATCTCCAAAGCTGCCCCAATGCTTGCCAACAGCCAGGACACTCATGCCTTTTAGAGCATGGGTTCTGCCTTCGCCAACCTGGAAGACTTCGCCTGTGACGCCCGGGAATACTGAATGTTCTGCGCCGACGCGTGTACGTGGTTCAATGGCTTCTTTAACCGGTACGATTCGAACAGACTCACCAGGTCTTGCAACTTGAAGGTCCACGTCTATCAGATGTTCATCTGCATCTTTCAGAAATGCAATAACTTCCTCCTTATTGATGGTGAGAACGCCGTTTTCAAACACTGTGTTGGCACCGAACTGGATGTCTCGTACATAGAAATTTCCGATTTCCAATCTCACTTCAATTTCACCCCTTGTCAGAATGCTTGCCTTTTGATTGTTATTTTTTTATTTATTTCACTTATAATATATATGAATCAATTTATATTGTAAATAGATTTATTTGATAATCACGTTTATTTTTTCAGAGGATTCTTTCTATAAACCTATAGCCTTTGTTGAATATTTCCAAGAAGATGTGCTATTATAGTAACAATGATGACTCAAATGAGGTGGAGACATGGCACAAATTGCAATGGCAAAGAAGGATCTCCAAAGGAAGCGCATAATGAAATATTTCATAGAAGCTGCCCATAATTTACTTATAGAAGACGGCATCGAAAATATCACTGCCAGAAAAGTCGCGGACATAGCCGGTTACAACAGCGCGACGCTCTATAACTATTTCAGCAACTTGGATCACCTGATCTGTTATGCCTCTATGAATTATTTAAAAGCCTATTATGCCGAACTGGACGATTATGTGGAAGGCACTGACGTGCCTAGAGAAATTTTTATGAAAACCTGGCAGCTGTTTTCCCGCCATTCTTTTGAAAACCCAAAGATCTTTAAGTTAATCTTTTTTAGTCCCTTTAGGGATGAACTCAAGCAGATGATCGAAACCTACTTTGATATCTTTCCGGAGAACTTTGGGGAGCACCGTGTGGATCTGATCCCAATGCTGAGAGAGGGCGACTTGAAAAAGCGAAATATGGCCATACTCAGCAAAAAGCTGGGTTCCGAGATTCCAGAGGATCAGCTCGAAATGATCAATGAAATCATGATCAATCTGTATCGCGCCAATCTGGATGCCATGATATCGGGAGAATTTGAAACGGTTGACGAGGCTGTTGCCTATACCATGAAGCTGATCGACTTTGCCTTGGATTTGTCCTGTGTAACGAAAAAATCAAAACAAAAGAAATAGAAAAGGAAATTGGTGCTGTCCGGCGTATTGTAGAACGTCGGACAGCACCAATTTCCTTTTGTCTTTTTCTTTTAAAGTTTTTGACACGTCGGGCAATAATAAATACTGCCGCCCATGTAAGCTTCTTTTGTAATGCCGCCGCCACAAACGGGACAACCGTCAGAGGCGTGCAGCTTGCTCAAATGTGTGTAATAACCGCCGCTATGGCCAAAGAGATCTTTTTCGGTATCCCGTCCGCCTTTAGCTGCCATTTCACTGAGCAGCAGCTTAATACTTTGAAATAGAACCTCTCGTTCGTTTAAGTTGAGTGTCTGAATCTTCCTTTTGGGGTGAATATGTGCTGTCCACAGCACATCCTGAAGGACCCCGTTTCCCAATCCAGGAATGCGCTGCTCAGTCGCCAAAAATGCTTTAGTGCTTAGTTTTTGAACGCTATCAAGTTCAATAAGGCTTTGGAAATAGGTTGGATCGAATGCCGGTGTTAAAGGTGATGGCTTTTCCAAGGCAGCTGTTCTATACTCATTTTCGAAAGTACCTTCTTTAAAACACCACAAGCCGCCATACATCTGTACAGAGCCACTCAGTGCCGTTCCATCTGTAAACTCAATCAGCAGCTGATGCTTCTGGGGTCTTGGGTCACTGCTTTCATGAAACCTTAAATTGACACCATCTGAAAAGACTAGTTTTAAGTCATGAGCCACCAATTCCACCATTCCACCATAAGCTGTTGCGGTTTCAAATTTTGCTCCCTGCAGAATAGCCCTATACTTCAAAGGGTCATCTGTGTAAAACGCAAACTTATGCGGGGCGCTGTTCATGGTCACAGACGCGACCTCCCGGCCACAAACCTGATTCTCAAGCTGCACTGCAATCACATAGGCTTCCGGAATTTCCAGCATTTCATTCACCTCCAAAAAATAGCAGTAAAGAGTTTTCACCGATCTATAGATACCCCTCAAATTAATCTCAAAAAGCATTCATGCAATTTGACTATAATGTCGTATTTCAATGCGAAAAATTTATGGTACAAAATAAAGCTGCAGTTGTCCACAACTCGGATTATTGGGTATATTCTGCTTGCATCAACATTCATGGAGGTGTTCGAAATGACGGTCAAATACGAGATCCACGGGGACGATCTGCAGTTTGTGCGTTTTTTGTTGAATCAGGGCGAAAGTCTTGTTGCTGAAGCCGGTGCGCTTCTTTTCATGGATAGTACGCTTGAGATGGAAACCATCTTTGGTGATGGCTCAAACGCGAACCAAGGCGCCGGGCTCATGGGCAAGCTGATGGGCGCAGGAAAACGTGCCATCATGGGCGAAAGTCTGTTTATGACGCTTTTTACCCAGAGCAGTTATGCCGAGGGAGAAATCGCTTTTGCTGCGCCTTATCCCGGTAAAATTATCCCGCTTAGTCTTGCCGACTATCAAGGGACGATCCTCTGCCAAAAAGACGCGTTTTTATGCGCTGAGAAAGGGACCTCACTGGAAATTGCATTTAACCGGAAAATCGGCGTTGGCCTCTTTGGCGGTGAAGGCTTTATCATGCAGAAGCTTCAAGGCAGCGGCATGACCTTCCTGCATGCCGGTGGCGCAATATACAAACGCGAACTTAACGCCAGTGAGACACTCAAAGTCGACACCGGATGTCTTGTGGCACTTACAGGCAGTGTCCATTATGACATTGAAATGGTGTCGAGCATGAAAACCGCGCTGTTCGGCGGCGAAGGCCTTTTCTTTGCCACACTGACCGGTCCTGGCATTGTCTGGCTTCAGTCGCTCCCATTCTCACGTCTTGCGGACAGAATTATGACTTCTTCGAGGCGGGCCGGGCACTCCGGCAAAGGCGAAGGCAGTATGCTGGATGCCCTTGGCGGGCTGGGAAATCTGCTGGATGGCAAGTAAACTAAGCTGAAACGAAAAATAAGGCTGTCTCTCCTTACCCCTCAAGGTTAGGAAAGAGACAGCCTTTACTTATTGTTCTATTGGAAAAAGTTGGGGTGTGATCGAAGGCAAGAGTTCCAGGAGTCTCCAAAAATGAGACGTCTAGACATCAAGCCGGCGGGGAGGAATTCTTGCACAAGTATGCTAAATTTTACTGACCAACCGTTGCCAGCACTTCGTCAATGACTTCATCCCCACAAAGGGCACGCGCTTCATCATAAACCGGCTGAGCGGCTTCTTTCATCTTGGTGAAATCTTCTTCTGTAAACTCAATAACTTCCAGCCCAGCATCCACGAGATTCTTCTCAAAGGCTACCAAGGAAGAGTCCGTTGTCTCACGAACCCACTTTTCAAGATCAACCATTGTCTCAGTGATCAGCGCCTGATATTCCGGCGGCATGCTGTTCCAAATGTCTTTATTGATAGTGTAGGCATTATAAAACATAACGTGATTAGACTTAATAATATATTTCTGTTGCTCATACATTTTACTGTTATAAATTGTGTCTAAAGGATTTTCCTGAGCGTCCACAAGGCCTTGCTGAAGCGCAACATAGAGCTCACTGAACGCAAGCGGTGTTGGATTGGCATCTATCGCCTGCCAGAACATCATGTGGAGTGGATTTTCCATTGTTCTGATTTTTAAACCCTCAAAGTCTTCGATGCTGCGCACAGGTACATTACTGCTCGTTACCCTATAAGTAATCGGCATGATGCTCAAAACTTTTACATTTAGGTTGCCATACTCCTGATCAATCAATGCGCGTGCTTTTGTTCCTTCAGCAACAACGGCCGTCGCTTTATCAATATCACTGTAGAGTGCAGGAAGGTCAAGGAATGCAAGTGCTTTTGATGTAGAACCGCCAGCCGTACCCACTGTCATGGCTATTTGGCCGGATTTTTGATTCTGGATCAACTCAGAGACACTCCCTAATTGAAAACCAGGGTAGGAATCCACAGTGATTTTGCCGCCAGAACGCTCTTCGATGAGCTCTTTGAAATACAGAGTGCCTTTGTGTCCATCAGACTGTTCAGGCGCTCCGTGTGCGAGAACCAAAGCAAAAGTAGGCCCATCTGCCGGCAGTACAGAAGTCGTTTCAGGCGTTTCGACCGCTGGCGTCTCTGCTAAAGGTGCTTCGACGTTGCCACCGCATGCGGTCGCTGATAAGGCAAGGATCAAAATCAGAATCAGGCTTAGTAATTTTTTCATTTTATGACCTCCTCTTAGTTTTCATTCAAACGGCTCTGCCGTCTAAACGTGTTATATTGCCTAAATGCGACACTTGCTTAAAGCAATGTACCAAGTACCAATGAAATTGATGGAATATACGTAATTAAAATTAACGCGATAATGTATACCCCACAAAATGCAAGTGCTTTTTTGCCAAGTACACTAACTGAGACATTTGCCATTGGACTAGCCACAAATAAATTCAGTCCGAATGGTGGCGAGATGAACCCTATAGCCAAGTTAAACACTAAGATGATGCCAAAATGAACCGGATCAATACCAAACTGCGTCAAGACGCCCATCAACATAGGTGATAAGATCGCGACCGCAGGACCTGCATCCATAAACATACCGATGATCAGGACTATGACATTGAAGAGCATCAGAAACATGATGCCACTCGTAAAGGAAGTTGAAAAATAATCCGCTAGAATGGCCGGGGCCTTCAGCAAAGTCAATACTCTAGAGAACGCTATTGCGAATCCAAGCAGAAGTGCTATTGGTGCATAGGACTGAACAGCGCCATCCAGGAAGGAAGGAATTTCTCTCACTTTAACGATCTTATACGCGAAAACACTGACAAGGAGTGCATAGAAGACCGAAAGAACAGCGGCCTCAGTTGGCGTAACAATCCCGGAATAGATTCCGCCTAAAATTATGACTGGTGTTAAAAGTGCCCAAAAGCCTTCTTTCATGATGCCCAGGAACCCTTTCGCTCTGAGCTTTTCATAATTGGCTGCAATCTTTTCCTTATCCTCACCTTTTACTTTGCAGTAGATATAGACATAAGTCATCAGCATTGCAGCAATCAACAGCCCTGGGATAAAGCCTGCTGTAAACAAAGCACCTACTGAGGTGCCGGTCATCATGCCGTACATGATAAACGGAATACTCGGTGGAATAATAATGCCTATGCCACCCGCGGCGGCTACCAATGCCGCGGAGAAAACTCTGTCATAACCCAGCGATACGAGAATTGGGATCGTCATAGCCCCAACCGCCGCAGTTGTCGCCGGGCCAGATCCGCTTATCGCGCCATAAAACACAGCGGTTATAACCACTGCCATTGGAATCCCTGCTGTCCTTTTGCCAACGAGAAAAGCAAACACGTTGAAAAGTCTTTCTGAGATGCCACCCCGCGACATGATAATTCCAGACAGCATAAACAGCGGTATTGCCAGGATAGGCGTGCTGTCAACACCACCCACCATGGATCTTAGCACGTACAGCGAGTCAGCAGGAAAAGAAGGATTAATCAAACCAGGTAAAAAGGTTGTAAAACCAATGGCCATAGCAATTGGGAAGCCTATCACCAGAAACACAACAAAGAGTATGAGAACAATTGACAGCATTTTTATGCTCCTTTCGCGTCTGCAATAGCTTCGACGTCAGAGACTCTTTTAACTTCAGGTTTATCTTTTACAATTTTCACGAGGTATTGAATACTTCTGATCGTTGCAACCGCCATGCCTAAAGTAGCAAATGCGTATACGTAGCCTATTTTGATCTCGAGGCCAGGGCTTAGAGCGTTGGATTCAAAAGCTAACTGTGTGATGATAACAGAATAGTAGGAGGAATAGCCAAAGAATACAACCGTGACAACCCACATCAAGAAATCGAGTCCTTTCTTTAATGGCTTGGGCAAAATATTAAACAGCACATCTATCCGAAACAGCAAATCCCTTTTGATGCAGTATCCTATGCAAAGATAAGCGGATACAACAAAGCAATATCTGGATAACTCTTCTGCCCAGGCTAGTCCACTTCCAAAAACATATCTCATAACGATCTGATACATCAATAAACATGAGATCACAGCCAAAAGAATGACCAGCAGAACACGTTCGAAGTTCTCATCCAACCACTTCAGAATTTTCACTAAAATCCCACCCTTCTACAGCAATCCAAATTCTCGTTTGAAAGTCCTGTATATGGCTTCGCGTATCCAATCTGTCAACGGTGCCGAGATCAAGTCAAATCCATGGGGTACACGCGGCAGCGAGTAGAGCTCGGTTGGGACTGCGAACGCCATTAGTTTTCGAGCATAATCAATACCCTCATCTCTTAAAGGGTCATATTCGTTTACAATCATGCAGGTTGGGGGCAGCTCGGATAAATCTCTCGCCAAGGCTGGCACTGCATAATATGAAGGCAAATCACCCTTAAATCCACCAAGATACAATTTCCAAACCCCTGACAAGCCGTCACCCTGAACTAAAGGTGCATCGTCATAAAACTGAATTGCCGAGGTCGAAGTTGCCAAATAATCTAATGCCGGGAAATTGAGTACTTGAGCGGACACTTTGGGACCATTATGATCTCTTAGGTATAAACACAGGCCTGCAGCAATACAGCCGCCCGCACTGGTTCCAAATATTCCTATTTTATCGGGGTCGAGATCAAGACCATCGGCATGGGCTAAGGCATACTCCAGCACCGATAAACAATCTTCAAGCTGAGCGGGAAAAATTGCTTTCGGAGCCAGTCTGTAACCGACAGAGACGACGGTGCAGCCCACATGCTCTGCAATTTTCGAGGCTCTGATATTGTCATTGTCCAAATCTCCGCTGACAAAGCCTCCACCATGAATATTAAGTACAAGCGGCGCTTTTTTCACAGCGATATTTTTGTAGATTCTGACAGGAATCTCCGGCGCGCCATTGAGGCCAGGAACTAAGAGATTGGTTATTTCAACGCCTTCAGGCGGTTTGAAATCCAACATCAGCTCGCGTATGACCGATGCGTTTTCGACTGGCTCGTCTTGATTCGCCGGTTCGAAATCCATTTTTACATTCCAGAGCGAGTCATAGCCTGGATGTGGCTTATACTTCATGTTTTCCACCTCCTGATTTTTAAGTCGTAATTGACATAAGTAAGAATCAAATTCAATTCCTCACTTCCAAGAGAAATTTTCTTTAAATCCGATCACGATTTGTAATATTCACCTATCGTACTATTGGTATTTTTCTGAAAGATACTCTCGGTATGTTTTATAATAGACGGATTTCTTCTTCATGTCAACGACTTTCAGTTATGCTAAAAGTTTATTTAAATTTTGTCAAAATCTTCAGTTCAAGCCTTGACGAATTTCAAAACATTTGCTCAAATGATAAAAAGGTGACTTTTAAATCTTAAAGGAGACTGCCCATGGATACCCAAACTAAAAAACGCATTCCTCGTGGCGTTCGAACCAAAAAGAAAATTTTTGACGCGGCAATTGAATTAATCAAAGAAAAAGGCTTTCAAAACGTCACTATAGATGAAATATGCGCTAGTTGCAATGTCACCAAAGGCGCTTTTTACTATCACTTTGATTCAAAGGAATCTGTCATTGAGCAAATTCACTTGGATACTGATCAAATTGTCGAAAAAAAAATTGCTCAGTTATTAAAAATGCCTCCGTCACTTAAAATTTTTCAGGATATGTCCTATTTCTATGGTGAAATCACTGTGGAGCGTGGCGTCGAAGTGATGCGCCATAAGCTGCACAGTAATATCGATACCGCTATTGCGAATGGTGGCTATCGTGATTTTTTCGATCCGGAAAAAAGACCAGCTCTAAAGCTGTTTAAATCAATATTCCTGGAGATTCAAAAAAATGGAGAGGTTATAAACAATGTCACCTTTGAGGACTTTTTCCGGCATTTAATAATCGCGTATAATGGCGTGGTATTGGACTGGTGCTGTAATGATGGCTGTTATGACTTACCCTCCGAAATCGAACTGGCTACTAAGCGTTATTTAAAATCTTTCCAGACTAAATATCAAGACTAATCAGGCGCCAGACGATCAGTAACTTGATCGTTGGCGCCACTCTATTTTGTGATGGATGGACTGAAATTCCAAAACGCATAATGACTTTTCAAATCAAATTATCCAGACAGATTTTACTTGTCAAAGTGCATTTCGTGATTTATTATAAACATACTCAGAGTATGTTTAGGAGGATTCCAAATGATGCTTGCTGCTGAATTGATCATGGAACTAAAAGTTGACATAGGCTCACACCAGATTGTAGGCGATACGGCTTTAGGGCACTTAAAGGTAATTCCGATCCTCGGTGGTTCATTTACCGGACCCGGCATACGCGGCAGGATCATTCCTGGCGGCGCAGACTGGAACAGCCTGATGGGTGGAAAAATCAGGCACGTGTTCGCTAAATATACCTTGGAAACAGAAGACGGAGAATTAATTTCCGTAGAAAATGAAGGCTATGGTGAAGACTCTGAACCAAAGCCTTTTATTCGAACGGTGCCACGCTTTACCGTCCGGGAAGGAAGTACATATACACATCTCAGAAGCGGCGTTTTTGTGGGCAGCCTTAAAAAAGGTGATGGCGAATTCGTAGAAATACAAATTTATAAATTGAAGTAAAATTGCTCAATTTTCGGTTTCCAAAAAACAAAAGGCCGTCTCCCCTCACCCGCACGGATGAAAAGAGACGGCCTTATTAATTAAATATTTCTTATTCAAATCACAGCAGTCCATCCTCTGTTCACCAAATGTGGAGAAAGTGTGGGGATGTGACCATCGGCAAAAAGTACTGGCATCTATCAGGTCGTCCACTCGCCGTTGGCAATACCGACCAGATAATAGTCGCCGGCATAAAACTCGAAGATGAGATAGAGGCTGCGCCAGTCCATGCCACCATAGAGTGGGTTGACACCGTCCAGGTAGAGCTCAACGAAAATGCCGCTGGTGTAAAAAGTCGGAATGTTGTTGATCAGGTTGCCCCGGGAAACCACAGTATTATAAACGGTTTGATCCGGTGTGGTGAAATCCCGGGCATTGACGTAGCGGTCAAAATAGTCCTGTGGTGTTTCGTCAATATTAAAGCCGCTGCCGTCCTGAATGCCCCAAAAATAAACCGTATTATCCGTCAAAAGATTTGGAAGCGCCGCTGCAGAGACGACTTTATGGGTATTATCGATATAGTAATACGGTGAGAATCGTACACCCTGCACAGGGTGAACATGAGTCGCCAGCTGGGTCATATCCTCGTCCTTCAGCAGCTGCGCAATTGTCAGCGCTTTCGCCTGCAGCATGGTTGGCACAACGAACGGTGGGTGGATTGCCTTCGCCACAAAGACGGAAAACTCAGCCCGGGTCATGGCAGCGTCAGGCTTGAAGGTCCCATCCGGGTAGCCCTCTGTAATATAATTGTCCACCAGAGCCATAATGGAGCCAAAGGCCCAATGGCTGGCTGTGACGTCTGAAAACGGCGACGTCGCAGTGCTCTGAGAAAAATTGTACGCAATTGCCAGAACGGACGCAATCTCAGCCCTTGTCATGGCCTGATCCGGCTTGAACGTCCCGTTTGGATAACCGCTCATGGTGCCGTTGGCGACAACCGCACCAATGGCGCCATTTGCCCAGTGGGTCACCGGCACATCCGGAAATGCCGCTGCCTGGGCCGTCAAGCTTAGCTCATTCGCCAGGATCGAAGCTGCCTGAGCCCTGGTAATAGTCTGATTGGGTTTAAATGTGCCATCCGGAAATCCGCTGATCAGGTTCAGTCCCAGCAGATGCTCAATGTGCGCCTGGGCCCAGTGGCCGCTGATATCTGAAAAAGTTGTGGCGGCATACGCTGGTGAGAAAGCGAGTGACAGGACCAGCGTCAAAGTCAGTGTTATGGTTAATAGGCTCTTTTTCATGAGAGTCACCTCCATTTCACTTATACCTCTTTGATGCCCAGTCAAACGCGAACGTTATAACCAAAAATACACACCATATTAATCTCAAATATGGTAGAATGAAAGCCATCTGATGACTTTCCCATCTCTCAGCTTCTGATTTGGAGTGACCCTTATGCAAGAGTTTCTAATTCATAGATTCGTTAAAAATTATGACAATATAAAGAGTCCCGAGGTCCGACAATCCTACGGCACCATGACCAGCATCATAGGCATTGTGGTCAATTTGCTGTTGTTTACCATAAAATTTGTCGCTGGTACCTTATCCGGAAGCATTGCCATCACCGGTGACGCCGTCAACAATCTGTCGGATGCCGGATCCTCAGTGATTTCGCTGATCAGTTTTAAGATTTCCAACAAGCCCGCAGATCTTGAGCACCCCTTTGGCCATGCGCGCATAGAGTACATAGCGGCATCCACGGTGGCCATCATCATCCTGCTGATTGGTGTGGAGCTGATTCAGTCGTCTATCGGCAAAATCCGTCATCCGTCCCCAGTGGACTTCACTTGGCTGACCGCCGGCATTCTGGTCTTCTCCATTGCTGCCAAGCTGTGGCTGACCCGCTTCAACTCCAGCCTGGGCAAGCGCATTGGCTCCACGGTCATGAAAGCCACCGCCGCGGACAGCCTCGCAGACGTCATGGCGACCACAGTGGTTTTGTTCTCTGCGGTCATTAGCCCATTAATTGGTTTCCAGCTCGACGGTTATATGGGGATCGCAGTGGCGCTGTTTATAATGAATTCAGGTCTTGGCATTCTGAAGGAAACCCTGGACAGTATCCTGGGTCAAGGCCCAACCGAAGAGCTCTCGGAACAGATCGAGAATTACATCCACCGCTACCCTGGCATCAGCGGGATCCACGACCTCGTCGCCCATAACTACGGCCCCAACCGCTGGTTCGCGTCCGTCCACGTGGAAGTGGACGCTGCCGTGGATATCCTTATCAGCCACGACCTCATTGATACCATTGAGCGGGACATCATGTCGGAGCTCAGCATTCACCTGGTCATTCACATGGACCCCGTGGTCAAGGATGATCCACTTCTGAATGAATTTTGTTCCCTCACTCAGGGTATCGTTTCTGCCGTGGATGACTCCCTGACGCTGCACGACTTCAGGCTGGTTCGTGGCTCTACCTTCAAGAAGCTGGTTTTCGACGTCAACGTGCCTTATGACTGCAAAAAAGGCGACCAGCAAATTCTGGATGAAATTGAATTCGCGTTAAAAAAGCAGCACATCAACGCCGTGATTACCATTGACCGTTCGTATCTGACCTCCAGCAATTACAAAATAAAGAAGAGCAGAACGCTGTAACCTCTGGAATGAGAGGTGTGAAGAAATATGACCATCGGCAAAATGAAGTGCCCCCCGTCAAGTAAACAGTACAAAAAACAAAAGCATTTGATGCCGCTAACCCTTTTATGGTTGGCGGTATTTTTTATGCTGCAATGTTTGATAGATATTGCCTGTATTCAAGCGGGGTCATACAATCCAGTCGCTTCTGAT